>Ga0207652_10000098_pt1 | contig 94858 bp, 80 predicted proteins | sample KBSC63BmetaG_FD_184334 | JGI IMG/M metagenome (GOLD analysis project Ga0207652, IMG submission 184334) | Corn rhizosphere microbial communities from Kellogg Biological Station, Michigan, USA - KBS C6-3B metaG (SPAdes) (version 2) | ecosystem: Host-associated > Plants > Roots > Rhizosphere ... | reverse complement strand
TCAATGACATCAGCTACAATACGCACCGGATGGTCTTTTGCAATCAGTTCATCCAGCGATGGAGGCAGTAACATTGCCTGATTTGGGGTATAGCTTTTAAACACTACTGTTGATTTTTTTGCCATACTAATAAGACAAAATATCTGCCGTTTTTGTTGCCTTATTTTCTACTTAATTTATACAGTAAAATTGTGGATAAAGTAGCCTCTTTTTCTGAAAATAAAAGAGAGGCTGCCTACTCTTGAGACAGCCTCTCCTACTCAATTTTCGTTATTTTTTTATTCCTCCTATTTATTCTTAATGGTTTTTCTCAAAAATGTAGAATGAATTTTACGAAGTAGCAATCTTGGCAATGGATTCACGTAGTTTAGAAAATTGGCAAGATTTTCATGGGAACTTTAACACCCCAGCGTTTAAAAAAATTTAAAAAAAGTATCAATGTCAAAATAGAGTAAAATCTCAAAAAGTTTGCAGCGGTACGAAAATAAATATTGCCATACAGAGGAACCTATCTACAACTTTAAAATGCTAAGCCGATGAAAAAATCCATTATATTGCTTCCGATGCTTATGCTTTTTTGTGCATTTGCATCTTCTCAAACCCACCTGGTTACCGGAACGGTAAAGGATAGCACAGGAGCGCCTGTTCCATTTGCAACTATTACTGAAAGTGGGACAACCAACGCAACAACCGCAAATGCCGAAGGTGACTTCACTTTGAACATGAAAGGAAATGGTAGTATAACAATTACTGCTACTGGTTTTCAGCCTGTCGTAATTAGTCCTGTAGATAATGTTGCAAATGCCATTTTAAAAACCAATGCGAAAGAATTGGCGACGGTGACTATAACAACTGCATTAGGAATTCAACGAAACCGGAATACACTTCCCTATGCGGCGCAACAAGTAACCAATACAGAAATTACTAAAACCCGTACTGATAATTTCGCAAATGCACTTTCCGGCAAAGTAGCTGGTTTGCAAATCAAGCAGAATAATAATCTGGGTGGTTCTACAAATATTGTCTTGAGAGGGGATAAGTCCATCACTGGAAACAATCAGGCTTTGATAGTAGTTGATGGCGTACCCATAAACAATTCCAATTACAATACTTCTGATCAAAGACAGGGTTTTGAAGGATATGATTACGGTAACACGGGGGCTGATGTGAATCCAGATGATGTTCAATCAATGACCGTGTTAAAAGGTGCTGCTGCTACGGCCCTTTATGGAAGCAGAGCTTCTAATGGTGTAATCCTTATTACAACTAAAAAAGGAAGAAAAGGGCTTAATATCAGTGTGAATTTGGGGGGATCAACTGGTACAATGGACAAGAGTACCTGGATTAAATATCAGCATGAATATGGATCAGGTTATTATGACAAGGATATTTATACTTATTCTGATCCACCGTCTCCCGATTCACACTTTTGGTATCTTGATGCAAATGGCGATGGGAAAAATGATTTAGTTGTTCCCACTACCGAAGATGCTTCTTTTGGGGCGCGTTTTGACCCAAATTTGAATGTGTTTCAATGGAATGCATTTGACCCGACTTCTCCTAAATATTTGAAAGCAACTCCATGGGTAGCTGCTGCAAATGATCCCACAACCTTTTTTCAAAATCCACTTTCTAGTAATGCAAGCATTTTTGTACAGGGCGGTGATGATCGTGCTACTTTTAAATTGGGATATACTCATAGCGAGGATAAAGGCATTTTGCCTAACAGTAAACTCACAAAAAACCTAATAAACTTACAGGCAGATTATAAGATCACTGATAAATTAATAGCAACAGGTTCTATTAATTTCTCGCAAGTTGTAGGGTTGGGAAGATATGGAAACGGATATGGAGATGTAAACCCCGCTACAAGCTTTAGAGAGTGGTGGGAAATGAATGTTGATGTTAAAGAGCTTAAAGATGCATATTTCAGGAACAGGAAAAATATTACCTGGAATATGTCCGGCCCACCTGGAGATTTAAGTCCAATCTATTGGGACAATCCGTATTACGTTCGTTATGAGAACTATGAATCAGATTCAAGATACCGCTATATTTCTTATGTTACATTAAGATATGCAGCTACCAAATGGCTCAATTTAATGGGACGTGTTTCTCTGGATAATTATTCAGGTATACTGGAAGAAAGAACCGGTTTTGAATCCGTAAATATTCCGGGATACAGCAGGACTGATCAACGGTTTTCTGAAGTAAATTATGACTTTCTTGCAAATATAGATAAGGATATCTCAACCAATTTGAATTTCAAAGCTTTAGTGGGTGGAAATCTAAGAAGGGACAACTTTCAATCTATTGCTTCTGCTACCAATGGCGGTTTGATTGTGCCAGGCATTTATAGTCTTGCCAATTCTATAAATCCCATTGTAGCGCCAACAGAAAGTGCAGAGCTTACAGAAGTTGGAGGTGTTTTTGCAGGTGTTACACTTACTTATAAAGACATGTTGATTTTGGATGCCACTGCCCGCCGCGATCAGTCTTCAACACTTCCAAAAAATAATAATGCTTATTTTTATCCTTCAGTTTCCGGCGGATTTGTTTTCTCCAGGTTGATGCCCAATGCAAATTGGTTAAGCTTTGGTAAACTAAGATTGAACTATGCAGAAGTAGGTAGTGACGCAGCATTTGATCAACTGTTCAATTCTTATTTTCAGCCCACCCCTTTTAATGGCGTGCCTTTATTTTCTGTTTCTTCAACTTTAAAGAATTCCACTTTGAAGCCGGAAAAAACAAAAAGCTATGAAGGAGGTTTGGAACTTTCGTTTCTTCAAAACAGAATCGGTTTGGACGCAACATACTTCAAAACTAACACTATAGATCAAATCATTCCAGTTACTATTTCCGGCGCTACAGGTTATACCACTCAAATTATTAATGCCGGAAATGTTGAAAATAAGGGATGGGAATTGTCATTAAACCTGATTCCGGTTAAAACAAAGGATTTCAGATGGAATTTGAATGTGAACTGGACAAAGATTAAGAATAAAGTAATAAGTCTCTATGGCAGTACGGAGAACATTCTTCTTGCCGGATTTCAGGGAAATGTAACGTTAAATGCAGTTATTGGACAGCCCTTTGGAGTATTGAAAGGAACTGATTTTGTATATGATTCTATAACTGGCAAACCGACTGTTGATGCAGATGGATATTACATACCTTCTTCCTCAGCTAACAAAATTATAGGCAATATTACCCCTGATTGGACAGGAGGTATTAATAACAGCTTTACGCTCGGTGATTTTTCATTAAGTTTTTTAATTGACTTTAAACATGGAGGAGATGTATTTTCTATTGACCAGTGGTATGGACAAGGAACTGGCCTTACAGCGAATACAGCTGGCCTTAACGATTTGGGAAACCCTAAAAGAGATGATCCCGCAAATGGTGGCGGTGTTATTTTCCCCGGAGTTACTGAAGATGGAAAAATAAATACTATCCACGCTTATGTTAGTGGATTAAGGGGATATGGTTACAACAGTTTCCCCAATAAAGGATATATTTATGATGCCAGTTATGTGAAATTAAGAGAAGTAAATTTAACTTACTCCCTACCCCAAAAATTGTTTAACCGAATAAATGCAATTAAAGGAGTTGACGTATCTCTTTATGGAAGGAATCTCTGGATAATTCATAAAAACCTGCCGGATGCCGACCCTGAAGAAGGCCCAAGTTCAGGAAACATTCAGGGTGTTCAGGTAGGTAGCTATCCTACCTACCGGATTATGGGATTCAATATTAATTTGAAATTTTAAAACGACTCATTATGAAAATCAAAATAAACAGATTCATTCCTTTCATCCTGTTGCTTTTAACACTTGGCGCTTGTAAAAAAAACATGACTGACTTAAATGTCAATCCAAAAGCTCCAACAAATGTACAGGGAGAAATGCTTTTCACTAATGCCGAAAAAGCCTTTGCGGACCTTATAACAACGCCTAACGTAAATTTTGGCAATTTTGAATTGTTTGCCCAGTACTGGGCAGAAACTACTTATCCACAGGAAAGCCAGTATATTTTAAATCAACGCGATAACGCACTCAACTGGTGGAATGGCTTATACCGTGATGTAATTGAGGATTTTAATCAGGGGATCGTTCTGATGGAGAAGCAAGCTTCAGATCCTACGATATTAGAAGGGGATAAAGCCGCTTATGCCAATAAGATCGCTATTGCTAAAATATTCAAAGCTTATGCTTTTTCTATTCTCGTAAACACTTTTGGCGATATTCCTTATACTGAGGCCTTGCAGGGCGGGGCTAATACCGCACCTAAATATGATAACCAGAAGGACGTTTATTATGCTGTTTTGGACACAATCAATGCCTCTGTTGCTGAACTAAATCCAGACGCCGGAGGTTTTGGGTCTTCCGATCTAATTTATAATGGCGATGTTGGAAAATGGATAAAATTTGCAAATTCAGTTAAACTAAAGCTTGGACTAGTAATTGCAGATGTAGATCCGTCAAGAGCAAAAACAGAGGTGGAAGCAGCGGCGCCAAATGTGTTTACATCTAATAGTGACAATGCGGTTTTCCCTTACCAAAATACTCCTCCAAATGTAAACCCTATTTGGACCAATTTGGTACAAAGTAACCGTAATGACTTTGTGGCTGCTAGTGCAATCATAGATACAATGAATACACATAATGATCCGCGAAGACCCTATTATTTCACTGAAACCACCCCGGATAAATTTATTGGTGGAAAGTCGGGATCTGGTAATTCGTTCAATAATTTTTCCCATCCAAGTGATAAAGTGGAGGCTCCCGATTTTCCTGGAATTATAATGGATTATGCCGAAGTTGAGTTTCTGCTTGCGGAAGGTGCGGCCAGGGGAATGAATGTAGGAGGAAGCGCAGAAGAACATTATAACAATGGCGTAGCTGCGTCGATACAATGGTGGACTGATGGAGCCAATGATGGTGCCGCTTATCTTGCAATGCCCATCAACCAGTTTGATCCTACGAATTGGCAAAAAAGCGTGGGCGTGCAGGCATGGATTAATTACTATACCAGGGGGTTTGATTCATGGCTTTCCATAAGAAAGTTGGATTATCCAAAAATTGTAGCACCTGCTTCAGCGGTTTCGCCGTTCCCTGTTAGGATTACTTATCCGCCAAACGAAGAAAATTTGAATCCTCACTATAAGGATGCCGCCACTTCAATTGGAGGGGATGAAGTAACAACAAAACTATTCTGGGATAAATTTTAAAGAAGATTTTTTCTCAAATAAAGAAGATTGGCTAGAAGGCCAATCTTTTTTATAACCATTTATAATAAAATTATACACTGAAACTTTCGCCACAGGCGCAACTTCTGCTCGCATTCGGATTATTAAAATAAAAACCTTTCCCATTTAACCCATCACTAAATTCAAGCGTAGTATTTACGAGATACAAAAAGCTTTTTAAATCCGTAACCACTTTTATTCCTTTATCTTCAAACTCCTGATCCATCGGTTTTATTTCTTTGTCAAAATCCATTTTATAACTCAATCCCGAACAGCCCCCACTTTCAACACTTACACGCAAAAAATAATCCTCAGGAGAAAAATGTTTTTCTTCCATTAATTTAATAACCCTGATTTTTGCTTTTTCACTTACGTAAATCATATTTGATCTGCTAATGTTGGTGATGTGTTTAATTGCTAATGCAAAAGTACATAGGATTTTATGACTTGAAACGATTTTTAAATGTTATTGAATGACATTTAACAACCTAAACTTTCATAGAATAAAATAAAAATTTGGCTTATTGGTTTGTTTACTACTATTAGCCAAGCAGCACATTAGTTAATTGCTCAACTGTATAGTCTATTTCTTCTTCAGTTGTAAATCTTCCCAACCCAAATCTTAATGAAGAAAATGCCGTTTCATCGCTTAATCCCAATGCTTGTAAAACAAAAGAAGGTTGATGCGTAGCCGATGTACAGGCAGAACCCGAACTTAGGGCTATTCTCCCACTAAGATTTGTCATCAAATCGGCAGCATTCATATTTTTAAAACTTAGGTTACTTACGTTTGGCAGACGTTGTTGCCGGCTTCCATTTATTTCAACTCCGTTTATTTTTAATAATTCATTTTCTAATTTGTCTCGCAATCTTCCCGTTTTTCCCTCGTCGGTTTTCATCTCAATTTTACATAATTCACAGGCCTTTCCAAAACCTACAATTCCAGGAACATTCAGTGTTCCGCTTCGAATCCCACGTTCATGGCCGCCGCCGTTTATTTGACCGGTAATTCTTACTCTGGGTTTTTTTCGCCTTACATATAACGCGCCAACACCTTTTGGTCCATAGATTTTATGAGCAGAAAATGACATCAGATCAATTCCATCTCTAATTACATCCACCGGAATTTTTCCAACCGCCTGAGTCGCATCAGAAAAAAATAATATGTCATGTTTTTTTGCGACAGCGCTTATTTCTTTTATTGGTTGAATAACGCCAATCTCATTGTTTGCATACATCACAGAAATCAAGACAGTGTTAGGTTTTATTGAACTCTCTAATTCTGCAAGTTCAAGTAAACCATCATTTTTTACGGGAAGAAATGTTATTTCTGCGCCCATTTTTTCCAAATGCAAACAAGAATCCAACACTGCTTTGTGTTCCGTTTTTACTGTTATAAAATGGTTTCCTTTCCCTGAATACATATCAAAAATCCCCTTTAGAGCAAGATTATCAGATTCTGTAGCGCCGGAAGTAAAAATGATTTCGGTTGGTTCTGCATTAATCAATCCGGCCACTTGTTCCCGCGCTTTTTCAACCGCTTCTTCCGCTTCCCAGCCAAATGCATGACTGCTGCTTGCGGCGTTACCAAAATGTTTTGTAAAAAAAGGAATCATTTCTTCCAAAACACGGGGATCCATAGGCGTTGTTGCATTATTATCAAGATATATTGGAAGGTGAAGCATTGATCTTTTTATTTTGCAAAATTAGTTCAAAGGCTTTGAAATGAAGGACATGAGACGATTCATTAGATTTGTAAAAATTAATTTTATGAAAAAGATTGAACACGTTGGCATTGCGGTAAAAAAACTATCAGTTTCGATTCCTCTTTTTGAAAAATTATTAAATACACCTTGCTATAAAACGGAAGTTCTGGTCAGAGAACAAGTAAATACTGCGTTTTTTAAAACAGGAAAAAATAAAATTGAATTGTTGGAACCTTATTCAACGGAAAGTGTGATTCATAAATTTATTGAAAAAAAAGGCGAAGGGCTCCATCATATAGCTTTTGAAGTTGATGATATTGAAAGTGAAATAAAACGTCTTTCGAATGAAGGATTTACTTTAATAAATGAAAAACCTAAAGAAGGCGCAGATAATAAAATGATTTGTTTTTTGCATCCAAAAGATACGAATGGAGTGCTAATCGAATTGGTGGCAGAAAAAGTGAGCCCGATAAAAGATATCTAAAAAATAAGAATTACCATTATATATTTGTTTACTGCTATTTGTAGAAACAATTTTTTGATAAAAAACATGGCAAAAAAAAGCGCTGGGTTATTACTATATCATCGCCAAAATAAATTGCTCGAGGTACTATTAGTGCATCCCGGCGGCCCTTTTTGGAAAAATAAAGATCTGGGCGCATGGTCAATTCCAAAAGGAGAAATTGAAGAAAATGAAGAACCATTAAAGGCGGCGGCAAGAGAAACAAAAGAAGAAACCGGAATTTCGGTCGATATCAGTAATCCAATTTTTTTAAACCCGGTTAAACAAAAATCGGGTAAAATAATTTATGCGTGGGCCAATGAGGCAAATTTTGAAATTGAGGAAATAAAAAGTAATCTTTTTGAGATGGAATGGCCGCCAAAATCTGGTAAAAAAGCATTTTTTCCGGAAGTTGATAAGGCCGCCTGGTTAAATCTACATGATGCAAAAAAGAAAATTGTTTCGGGGCAGTTGCCTTTACTTATAGAGTTGGAACAGAAATTTTTGGACAGAGGCGCGAAATAACTCTCACACCTCTTGTCTGTCAATGTTTTTATCTGTTTAACTTAGTTTCAAAAGTTTTTACAATATTATAAAAAGCGAGGGCTTGAGCATCTGTTAGACCAGAACCAATTGAGGCTAACCGACATTCTCTTAATCCTATATTTTCATCATCTGTGACCTGCCCAATTGTAATTACGGAATGTGTATAGGCGCTATCCGGAGCATTATAAATACCAACAGCGACGCCATTGTCATATCGTGTAACTTTATCTGTCGTTGATGAATTTGTAAATAATCCGACGGTTGAAGCAGGCTGGTATTGCGTCGTTCCATAAGCGTTAAACCAGGTATTTACAATATCCAGACTAAAATTTTCATAAATGGCCAGAATGTTAAAGGGATAAATAGAATTACTGCATCCCATATCATATCCAGCAACCTGATTAGAAGTTCCTGAATAATAGGAGATTGATGAGTTGTTATATGACACAACAGTGTCTACCAGATGTGTGTCACCCCAATCCGCAGTGGTTAAACATGTCACTCCGGAAGTTTTAAAATCGGGCGAACCATGCCAGGTTATTCTATAAGCAGCATCAGAATTCCTGGGATCTTTTAAATTGAATGAAGTAGTTGCAGAATCACCGCCGACCATTGGGTATATTGCCACAAATTTATTCCACAATGAATCCTTTTTCAAAGCAATAACAAAATCGTTAATTGCTGTTTTTTGAACGGTATCAGTAATTGCGCTGCTTGTAAAAAAGGCCTGGGCATCCTTATCATATGCAACAGGAATTGGATTGCCGTCGCCTGGATTTGAATGATCCTTTTGACAGGATGGAAGTGTAATAATTAAACAAACCGTCAGTAATAGAAATACATTTTTCATGTGATTTTATTTTTAGGTAACAAATAATTAAAAGGCATTAAGCAATAATAATAAAAGTGGTTCTCAAAGATTAAGCGATAAAAAGAACTCAATCATTATGCCACTCCTTCAAAACTTTAAATTATGAACGGAATTCAAAGTTTTTTATTTTATATCAAGTTAATTAATTTGGCGATTGTTTAGAATTTATGTTTTATAGTAAACTAATAAATAAGTCAAATTTCTGTTTTTATTCCGATTATTGCAATGCTTTTTTCATAGCTGAGATTTTAATATCACATTCTTCATATTCTTTCTCAGCAATGCTTTTCCAGGTGATTGCAGAGCCAGCCTGAACTGAAATGTACCTATTTTTTTCATTGTAAAGAACACTTCTGATTACTACATTAAAATCAAAATTTCCGCCAGGATTTATGTAACCAACCGTGCCGGAAAATAAACCACGTTTTGTTTTTTCATATTTTTCTATCAATTCCATAGCTCTTTTTTTGGGGGCACCGGTCATAGATCCCATAGGGAAAGTGGCGGAAAAGATTTCCCCAAAAGAAATATTTTCCCGCATTCTTCCGGTTATCGTTGAAATGATTTGATGGACCTGCGGGAACGAATAAATTTTCAAAAATTCTTTTACAGATACGGAACCTTCTTCACAAATTTTACTCAAATCATTGCGCACCAAATCGACAATCATGATATTTTCTGCGCGCTCTTTTTCATTTTTCTGCAAAAGTTTTTTTTCTTTTTCATTATCTCCGCTTCGCTTCGAGGTCCCTTTTATTGGCTGTGAAATAATTTTGTTTTTTGTTTTTTTCAAAAATCTTTCAGGGCTTGCGCACATCAAATATTTTTCATTCAATTTATAAAACGCAGAAAAAGGATTTGGCGAAAGGTCACTTAATTTTCTAAAAACTTTTACCGGATCAATGCGGATATTTTTTGCATAAAATTCCTGGCAAAAACAAACTTCATAACAATCACCTCGCAGAATATGTTGCTGGATCTTTTTGATCGTACGTAAATATTCATCTTTTGAAAACCTGCTTTTCAATAACGATTTGGGGAAATCAATTTCATTACGAGCTGTTGAAATTATTTTATCAAAAATATCTCTTGAATCAAAGCTTTTATACACACCGATCTTCACTTTATCTTTTGAAAGAAGGAGAACTATTTCAGGAACAAAAAAAAGAAAATCAGGAAATCCGATTTGGTCTTCATTGTTGGAAGAAAGATTTTCGATTTGATTTTTAAGATCGTAAGATACATGTCCGAAAATCCAGTCATTATTCACTTTTTTGAATTGATCCAGTTCTTTCAAACCATTTTTTTCATCTGCAGTTATTGAGTGAAGCGTGCCAAATCCGGCGATACATTCATAAGATTTCTCAAAATTATACTCATGATTATCCAGAAAACAAAAATTGCCGAAGCTCTCTGCGAAGTTCAGCAATTGACGTTTAAAAAGATAAAAATCAGTTATTGGGTATGAAGTGTATTTCCTTTTCAAAATGATGGATCAACCACAAATATTTTCTAAAAATCGTCATCGTCATCAAACAAATCATCGTTTTCATCAAATAAACCAAGAGATTTAAAATCGTCATCCACTTCCAAGTCGTCATCCTCTTTTCCTTTCTTTCCGGTTTTTTTGCCTTTCGATTTTGGAATATCAAACTCCTCAAAATCAGGATCAAAATCATCGTCATCCGCTTTTTCCCAATCGTCTTCAATTTCTACATCATCATCGTCATCGTCATCCTTTCTTTTTTTAGATGTAGAGCCTTTTCCTTTTTTCACGGATAAATCATCATCATCAAAATCGTCGTCATCATTTGGATTTTTTGAGTCTTTCTTTGAAGAACCTTTAGGAGCTGCATTAGCAGTTTTCTTTGGTGGAAATTGTTTTCCCTTTTCAGATTTTGCTTTCATATTTTCCAAGGATTTTTTTGTAAAATTTCAATTTCATTTTTAATTATCCAAAAATAATCAATACTTTTTTTAAAAAAATATTTATACCTTTTTCAACGCAATTATAAAGCCACAATGATTTGTTCTGTGCCCGGTCCATTTGAAATGTACTTCACCGGCACACCTAAATTTGAATTAATATAATTGATATAAGTATGCATTTGTGCAGGAAGGGTTTTAAAATTTTTAATTCCGGTTATATCAGTTTTCCAACCAACAAATTCTTTATATAATGGCTCTACTTTCACTCCTTCCAATTGAAAAGGAACCTGCGTAGTTTCTTTCCCATTCACTTTGTATTTATTGCAAACTTTCAACACGCCAATATTATCAAGTACATCTGCTTTCGTCATCACCAATTGAGTAACTCCATCAATCATACAGGCAAAGTTTAATGCGACCAAATCGATCCAACCGCATCTGCGCGGCCGGCCGGTTGTACTGCCAAATTCATTTCCATTTTTCCGAATCAATTCTCCCATCTCATCATGCAATTCTGTAGGAAAAGGGCCGCTGCCAACACGTGTACAATATGCTTTTGTAATGCCAATCACTTCCTTTATTTTTTGAGGAGAAATGCCCAGCCCACTGCAAACGCCCGCTGTGATTGTGTTTGATGAAGTAACATAAGGAAAAGTTCCAAAATCCACATCGAGCATACTTCCCTGCGCACCTTCTGCAAGAATTTTTTTCCCATTTGAAATAACGTCATTTATAAAATATTCACCATTGACTATTTTCAATGTTTTTAAAAATTCAATCGCTTCGAAGAACTCATTTTCTGCCTTCGAAATATCTTCATCAAATGAAAAATTATCAAGAATTTGTTGATGTTTTTTTCTAAGCTGCTGATATTTTTTTTCAAACCCGGCATCGAGCAAATCGCCGACACGTAAGCCGTTTCTTCCCGTTTTATCCATATATGCCGGACTGATTCCTTTAAGTGTTGAACCAATTTTTTCTCTTCCTTTGGCGGCTTCACTCGCACGGTCTATCGCGCGGTGAGTTGGAAGAATCAAATGTGTTCTTTCACTGATGAACAAAGACTTTTTGTAATCAGCTCCAAAAGAGGCAACCGCCTCACATTCTTTTTTCAGGATAACTGCATCAAGCACGACACCGCTGCCAATTAAATTGATTTTATTTTCACGAAAAATTCCGGAAGGAATTTGATGCAGCACAATTTTCTTTCCTTCTACATACAGCGTGTGGCCAGCATTTGGACCGCCCTGAAAGCGCGCAATCATATCGTAAGACGGAGCGAAATAATCTACAATTTTCCCCTTTCCTTCATCGCCCCACTGGAGCCCAAGAATTACATCAACCATTTTTTAATAGATTTTTTTGAAGACTTTTTAGAACGCGGTAAAAGTATAATTAAAAACAGAAATGAAGAATAAATCGGTGAAATTATTTGTTGTAAAATAGCGAATATCGGTATTTCACTTTTTCTGTTTTTCCAAATATTCCTGCAATTGGTCTTGGGAAAACGGATTTTATCAGGCAGGAAACGAACAAATTTTGGGATTTGGATTTGTAAATTTGATTTAATGCAACCTGCCCTTTTGAAATCTTTGGTAATTAAAGATATTTATCTCCTTTATTTCTTCTGATTTCTGACAAATATTCTTTGATATTTTGTTCGTTTTCTTTTTTGCAAACTAATAAAGCATCTGTTGTGTCTACGACAATAAAATCTTCCAACCCTTGTAATAAGATTAATTTATCCCCGGTTGTATGTATGATATTTTTAGAAGAATCAAAAAGAATAATATTATTTCCGGCAACAGCATTCTCGTGATAATCTTTCTCAAGGTTTTCATATGCGCTGCCCCAGGTTCCAAGGTCGCTCCAGCCAAATGAGGATGGAATTACATAAACATTATCGGCCTTTTCCAGAATTCCGTAATCAATTGAAATATTGACGCATAAAGGATAAATAAGGTCAATGGCCTCTTTTTCTTTTGCCGAATTCATGGCTTTTTTTGCGCCATCAAAAAGTTCATGAATTTCAGGAAGATATTTTTCAAATGCAGTAATTATATTTTTAGTTTTCCAAACAAAAATTCCGGCGTTCCATAAAAAATCGCCACTGGCTATAAATGTCTTTGCTAACTCGAGATCCGGTTTTTCGGTAAAAGTTTTTACTTTATAAATATTATCGCTGACGGATTGCTGTTCGTATTGAATATAACCATAACCAGTATTTGGCTGAAAAGGTTTAATCCCTAAAGTTAAAAGCGCATTATTTTTTTCTGTGAATTCGAGCGCTTCAATACTCGTTTTAATAAAGGCTGTATCGTCTAAAATCAAATGATCGGCAGGAGCACAAATCAAATTACTTTTAGGATTTAATTGTTGAAGTTTATAGGAAATATAAGCGATGCATGGTGCTGTATTTTTCCGCGAAGGTTCACAGACAATATTTCCGTCCGGCAATAAAGGCAATTGCTCTGCAACAATTTCTTTATACTGATAAGAAGTTACGATAAAAATATTTTCAATGGGAATGTATTGGGCGAAACGATCAAACGTGGATTGGATAAGTGTTTTGCCGGTATTTAAAATATCCAGAAACTGTTTTGGTAGATCAACACGGCTGACTGGCCAGAAACGGCTTCCAATACCACCCGCCATAATCGCTACGTAGTCATTTTTATTCATAATGAATTTTTTTAAATAATCCCTTCCCTCACCAGATCGTGCAAATGAATAATACCTGCATAATTGTTATTTTCCGTTACAATTAATTGTGTAATATTTTTCTTTCGCATCACATCCAGTGCATTTATAGCGAGCGATTTAATATCAATGGTTTTAGGACTTAAGGTCATAATATCTTTCGCTTTTACATCTTTATGATACAAATCCTTTTCCAACATTCTTCTCAAGTCGCCGTCTGTAATGATCCCAATAATATTTTTCTGATTATCTAATACAACGGTAACGCCTAAGCGCTTGTTTGTAATTTCAATAATCACGTCTTTCAAAATGCTTTCTTCATTTACAGAGGGCTTTTCATTGTTTACTGAAAGATCGCCGACATGGAGGTATAATTTTTTTCCCAATGTACCGCCTGGGTGAAACTTAGCAAAATCTTCAGAATCAAATCCACGCAATTCCATAAGGCAAATACAAATGGCGTCGCCCATCACCATTTGAGCGGTAGTGCTGCTTGTCGGCGCAAGATTATATGGGGATGCTTCTGATTTTACAGTTGTGTTTAAAAAAATATCAGCGCACTTCACCAGATAGCTTTGATCGTTCCCACAAATGGCAACAAGTGTATTTTGAAAATTTTTTATTAGGGGAACCAATACCTTTATCTCCGGACTATTGCCGCTTTTACTGATGATTATTACTATGTCATCTTGCTGAACCATTCCTATATCACCATGAATTGCATCGGCTGCGTGAAGAAAAAGCGCAGGCGTTCCTGTACTATTTAATGAAGAAACAATTTTTTGAGCTACAATGGCACTTTTACCTATCCCACTGATCACCAATCTGCCTTTCGATTCATAAATTTTTGTAACCGCTTTTTCAAAATCTGCATTAATAAATTTTTGCAATTCCATTATAGAATGAGATTCAGCAATAATTGTTTGTTTACCCGTATTAATAATATTTTCATTCATTTAAAAGAGTTCAAAATCGCCATTTTTAATTATTGAAAGCCAAACATTTTTAATCATTGAAAGCCAAATATGAATATATTTTTTGAAAGATTACAAACGTAATTGAATTGGATGATTGAACAAAGCAAAATTATTTTGATTTATGCATAAAAACGTCGTATCTTAACCGGAAAACCAATAAAATTGTAATACTATATAATAACTTTAACCTTAGTTTTAAATTAATAAATTAACTTTGAAACACTTTTAAAGATAGAATAGTAGAAACGAAAAACCATGTCCACAACAAAAACAAAACCCAAACCAAAACGCGAAATTTCAACCACTTCAGATCAAAGTAACACTTCATTGGAAATTAATGGGGGATCACTTGAAGAACATCTTCAAACCTATTTTGGATTTAATTCTTTTAAAGAACCTCAGGAAGACATTATTAAGAGTTTATTATCAGGCAGAGACACTTTTGTAATCATGCCAACAGGGGGCGGAAAAAGCCTTTGTTATCAATTACCTGCGATGATTAGTGAAGGCTGTGCAATCATTGTTTCGCCTTTAATCGCTTTGATGAAGAACCAGGTCGATCTGGTAAGAGGATACAGCAGCACAGACAATATTGCCCATTTTCTAAATAGCTCTTTAAACAAGGGCCAGCAAAAAGTAGTAAAAGATGATCTTCTTTCCGGAAATACAAAGTTGCTTTACGTAGCACCGGAGACTTTGACAAAAGAGGAGAACGTTGAATTTTTTAAAGATTTAAAGATTTCTTTTTTTGCTGTGGATGAAGCCCATTGTATCAGTGAATGGGGCCATGATTTCAGGCCGGAATACAGAAGATTGCGTGAAATAATGGATCAGATTGATGAAAAAGTTCCGGTTATTGCATTAACTGCAACAGCCACGCCAAAAGTTCAAAGCGATATTATTAAAAATCTTGGACTCCGCGATCCGAACATTTTCATCTCTTCTTTTAACCGTTCCAATTTGTATTATGAGGTAGTACCGAAGGTAAAAAAAGACCAGGCGATAAAAAGTATTGTAAAATTCATTTCTCAAAACAAGGGAAAGAGCGGCATTATTTATACCTTAAACCGAAAGACAACTGAAGAACTTGCAGAAACTTTGATGGCAAATGGAATAAAGGCTGTTGCTTATCATGCAGGGCTCGATACAAAATTGAGGGCAAAAAGGCAAGACCAGTTTTTGAACGAAGATATTCAGGTGATTATTGCTACAATCGCCTTTGGGATGGGGATTGATAAACCGGATATTCGGTTTGTGATTCACTATAATATTCCAAAATCGATAGAAAACTATTACCAGGAAACAGGACGCGCCGGCCGTGACGGATTAGAAGGAAAATGTTTGCTCTATTATTCACATAAGGATGTAGCAAAACTTGAGCATTTAATGCGCGACAAATCCTTAAGCGAAAGGGAAATTGGAGCTCAGTTAATCAATGAAACCGTTGCCTATTCTGAAAGTGCAGTGTGTAGGAGAAAAATGCTGATGAGTTATTTTGGTGAAATTTACGAACCGGATAACTGTGGGGGTAAATGCGATAATTGTAAAAATCCGAAAGAACTTGTTGAAGCTAAGGCAGAAACATTAATTGCACTGAAAGCCATAAAATCTTTGGAAGAAAGATTTCCAATTACTTATATGATCCCTGTCATTATCGGAAAACTAAATCCGCAAATAAAAATGTATAGGCATGAAGAAAAGCCTGTATTTGGCTCCGGGAGAGACAAAGACGAGCATTTTTGGAACTCATTAATCAGACAAATGCTTCTGGAAAATCTCATACAAAAAGATATTGAAGATTATGGGGTTTTGAAATTTACTAAAAAAGGTGAGGCGTTTTTAAAGAAACCAACGTCTTTCAAAATTGCATTAAATCATATTTACGAAACTGATTGTGATGAAGACGAGGATAATGGGGCCGATACAGGCACAGCAATAGCAACTGATGATAAACTAATCCAGTTATTAAAAGATCTGCGCCAACAGGAGGCTAAAAAGCGCAATTTGCCACCCTTTGTTATTTTTCTTGAAAATAGCTTGATTGATATGGCTACACTTTATCCAACGACTTTAAAAGAGTTGGAAAAATGCCAGGGAGTGAGTGTCGGGAAGGCGCTTAAATTCGGAAGGCCTTTTGTAAACCTGATTGAAAAATATGTCGAGGAAAACGAGATTGAAAAGCCTGATGATTTTGTAATGAAAAGTGTCGTCAACCGAAATAGCAATAAAATTTTTATCATCCAAAATGTTGACAAAAAGATGCCGTTGGAAACAATTGCAAAAAATCGTACGCTAAATCTTGATGAACTTCTGGAAGAAATGGAAACGATTGTAGCAAGTGGGACCAAATTAAATCTTGATTATGCCATTGAAGATTTAATGGAAGAATATGAAAGTGAAGAGATCATTGATTATTTTAAAGGTTGTGAAACCTCCAGCCTTGAAATTGCAAGAGAAGAGCTTTCTGATGGCAATTACTCCTTAGAACAACTGAAGATTATGCGCATAAAATTTCTGGTTGAATATGGAAATTAAAAAGTTTAAAAAGGAATTTTTATTTTAACTGAATAATTCTATTTTTGCCACCCTTTGGTGCGGTAGCTCAGTTGGTAGAGCAAAGGACTGAAAATCCTTGTGTCGGCGGTTCAATCCCGCCCCACACCACAAAACCCCGTTTTCGGGGTTTTTTTGTTTTTGCCCTTTTTACTTCGAAAACCCTTTAAATACTATATTTCACCAAAACAAGAAAGTAAAGACAGACAAAGACAAAGTAAAAGAAAGAAAGAAATTTTACCCCCTATTACCCCCCGGTGCAAAAATGAACCTAAATTGTATTATATTTGATTTATAAATATCAATGAAATGAAAATAAAATTTCAAATCAAAACCAATTCTACAAAAGACGACTGCCTTTTATTTGCTGAAATCTATTACAGCTACAACCCGGCCACCAAAAAATATTTCCGGTTAAAGTATTATACCGATCTAAGAATAGTAAAAGACAAGTGGGATCAGAAAAACCAATGTGCAAAAAAGGGAATGATAGGAAAACCGGAATTTGATTTGCGGGTTATTAAGGCAAAGGAAAAAATCCAAAAATGTTTTAACGGATATGTTAGCAACCATGCAAAGGAACCAGACCCGGAAACCTTCAAAAAATTATTATTCAAAGAATTTACAGGCCAAACCCTTCAAACCGAAAATGATAAACTAAAAACGTTTTGGGGTTACTTTACCGTCTTCATTAATCAATCATTTAATGGAACCCGGAAAAATGCAAATGGCAATGCTATTTCAGAAAGTACCATAAAGAGCTATAAAACTTTAAAACACCATTTGCAAAGGTTTGAAGTTGAAACACGAAAGAAGATAGATTTTAATAGTATTGACTTAGAATTTTACAGCGACTTTGTACACTTTTTAGAAAGTGAATTATTACTTGCAAAGAATAGTATCAGTAAACACATTCGCACCCTGAAAACCGTAATGAGAGAGGCACACGAAAACGGGTATCATTCTAATAATAAATTCAATAGCCGCAAATTTGCCGCCCCTACTGAATTAACAACAGCCGTTTACCTGAATGAAAACGAATTAAATGATTTATACCGCCTGGATTTATCTAACAACCCACGTTTAGAAAAAGTAAGGGATTTATTTATTATCGGTTGTTATACGGGTTTAAGATTTGGCGACCTTCACCAAATAACCACAAAGAATATACAGCCCGACCCCCAAAACCCGGATGATCTTTATTTAACGATTAAACAAACCAAAACAGGCAAGCCGGTAACAATTCCAATTCCAAATGTATTATGGGAAATTTTGGGAAAATATGATAACATTTTACCGAAACCGATCAGCAACCAAAAAACAAACTTATTTTTAAAGGAAATTTGCCAAATGTTGCCGGTATTAAATGAAATTACCGAAATTGAATTTACAAAGGCAGGTGCAAAGGTTTATGAGAATTACAGGAAATATGAATTGATCAGCACCCATACAGCCCGGCGAAGTTTTGCAACCAATGCCTATTTGGCTAAACAACAACCGTTAAATATTATGGCAGTTACCGGCCACTTAACAGAAAAAAGTTTTAACCGTTACATAAGGGTAACACCAATGGAAAAGGCAAGGTTATTTAAACAGCATGAAGAAAACAGGAACCATTTAAAGGCCGTTTAAGAATTAAAACTAACAGTATGATTATTCAAAGTATTCAAAACAGAATTTACGAATTAAGAGGCGAAAGGGTAATGTTAGACCGGGATTTAGCAACCCTTTATGAAACGGAAACGAAATTCTTAAACCTTGCAGTAAAGAGAAATATAAAACGTTTCCCCAAAGATTTTATGTTTCAATTATCAAAAGAAGAGTTTGAAGATTTAAGGTATCAAATTGAAACCCTGGAAACAACAGATAATCCTTTGAGGTTGCAAAATGTAACCTCAAAAAAAACTGGTAAAACTTTGAGGTTGCAAAATGCAACCTCAAAAGGGAGAGGGGGCACAAGATATTTGCCCTATGCCTTTACCGAACAGGGCGTGGCCATGTTAAGCGGCATATTAAACAGCGATAAGGCAATAAGTATGAATATTGCCATTATGAGAGCCTTTGTAGAAATAAGAAAAATAATTTATCGCCAAAACGACCTGAAAGAACAAATGAAGAAAATAAAAGACCGTTTAGGAGAACATGATGCACAACTAAGCCAGATTTATGATGCAATGGAAAACCTGTTAGATGAAAAGGCGGCACAAAGAAAATGGAATGACCGGCAAAGGATAGGATTTAAAAAATGATTGCCTGAAAGGTTACAAAAGGCTACAAAAAACTACCCTTTTTTTAAATAAATAAATGTCCGTAAATGTCCGGTTTTACGACTAAATAACGATTGTTTTTAGGTAAACAGGTGACAGAAAAGAAAACAGCGTTATTTGTTTGTATTCTAGAAATTAAAAAGAATTGAGGCAAAATTTATGTGTCATTTAATGACACTATTTGAAATAAAAATATCAGTGCAATGTTATCAAAAAAAGAATTTATTTTAACTAAGATTGGATTTTATATTTTTATACAGTTTTACAAATAACACTTCTTCTTTTTATAACTAATAACAAAAAAATATCAGAGTTTTTGGAGAGAAAAGGAGTGTTGAAGAGAGGTAAACAGCTAATTTTATCAATAGAACACCCCCCACCACTTAGGAATAAAACACTTTCCCTTTTATAAACCACCCCAGGAAAGTAGTATTAAACCCATGTGCGGAAATATGCAAAGATTTGCGCAACATTTGAATTTCCGGAATTTTCCGAGTCCATAAAAAAGGAAACTTTAATAGTGCGAATGGGGAAAACCAATAGTGTTAGTAAAAAACTAATAGTCCAAAATACTAACAGCAATTTAACCAAAGAAAAAACCCTCTAATATTAACCGCGGATCAGCAAAAGATAATAGTTTTCTAAGTCCGAAAAGTGTAATCAGTAAAAAGTTAATAGATAGAAGCTGAAAAACATTAACCCGGTTGTGTTATTAATGTTATTATCTGAAAAAAAGAAATGGCAACATTTGGCAACAACTTTAAAAGGCGAAAACCCGGCAACTTGCCGATTTTTACCCCCTATATTACCTCCTATTTCCTAAAACACTTTACTGTATTGAATGGTTGTGTTTCGCCCCACACCACAAAACCCTTTTTCGGGGTTTACCGGTAAAGGAAAACCAAAAGGGAGCAAGGGTTTTCCACCTTTTATCAGCACCCACGCAGCCCGGCGAAGTTTATGCAACACCTATTTAGCAGAGCAACAGATTTTAAATATTATGGTAGTTACCGTTACGTAAGGCTAACTCCAATGAGAAAGGCAACTATCAAAATAAAACCGGCAAGTTACTTACATCGCACCGCTCAACCGCATACCCTTGCTATCTTCCGATCCTGGGGGAGTTCTGTAGGAGCTGGCCGTATAAGACTTGCCGGGGCGCAAATATAAGGAGAGAATTGAAAACTATGAAGTTTCAATTTCCTCATTCATTATTTTACGTTTACTGTAAGAGAAGTAGCTAATTTACTTCCATAAGAACGATGCGCGCCATCGGCAAACTGCAGAGCAAGCTTGTGCTTTCCGGCGGGCAAAGTAAGAGTTGCTTCTTGCTGTGCGTTTCCATAATGAAGGTGCGCACTATCTTTTCCAATAACTATCCCGGTTGGTATTGAATCTTCTGCATCAATTAAAATATGAAAATGTCCGGAATTTGGTTTTACTGCACCTGCAGAATCAACTGAAATATTTTTAGCGCCCATTTCCACTTTTACAGGAGACGAAACGGTTTGGCCATCTTTCAGATTTTTAAAAAATACAGTTGCGTTGGTGGGCACATCAGGAAGCATTGAGGGCGTTGTCATATTCATTGAAGAATGTGATGTGTCGGCTTGAACATTGGTTGAATCTGTCTTAGTGGTTTCGCTGTTATTTCCGGAATTACAGGAGATCAAACCGATTAATAAAATTGCGGGAATGCCAAGAAATTTTTTCATTAGTATAAATTTAAAAAGTTACATAAATTATCTAAAGGTAATAAAGCAATAAATAACTGGGTTTCCCAATTTTCATACCATCACATTTGACGTCAAAAGCTCAATCCCGGCTGATCTGTTCTTGAATCAAAAGTTGCAACACCAATTAATTCATCCGCCCGCCCGATGAAAGGTTTATAATAAACCAAAATCGTATAAAGGTTTTCAGTTTCATAATAATTCCCATCTAATTCTGAATAAATGCCCGGATTGTTTTTATCCACGGACATGTAGGTATAATCATAATATCCCTGCTTCATGAAAAGATGGGTTTCATATTTCTTATTTTCCGGATTGAAAATCATTCTCAAACTATCGGTAAAATTGTAATTAGTCAATTGGCCGAAAAGATAGAGGTCTTTTTTCGTGTATGCCTCACCGTTAGGCGGTACGAAAGAAAAATAAACTGTCGCATAATCTCCTTCGTAAAAAGGGTTGACTCCGCGGATTGCTTCGATGGAAGACATGCCATTCAGATCGCGGTAATACACATATTTCTGGGCAGATAAAGGTGCATCCGGTCTTAGAAAAATATCAGTAGCATATTTTTTATAATCAGCAGATAAAACCCGGTCGCTTTGCAAATGAAAGTCTCTCAAATCGAGCCATCGCCATTCTTTTCCTGCAGGAAAAACGGCGGTATTTTCAGAATTATATTCAAGAGAAGTTCCACGGATAAAAGTTGGTTTTAAATCCATCATCGCATTATCCCAGCGATAATTTTGTAACACCACTACTTTTATTTGTTGCGCTGCATTAAAAGATTGTAACGCTTTCACGTCTACAGTAAACAGAAGTTTCTGGTGTGTCCGCAATAATTCCGGCGCAAATGGTTGTGTAACTCTTGCAACAATCGTGGCTTTATTATCAACGACCATAAATCTTTTTGTAAAAACTAGTTGAGAAGTATCACCATTCAGAAAAACTTTTAAAATGTAATTTCCTGATCTTGTTGGATACATACCTGCATCGGGCAACACAGCCTGGTAATGGGTATATCTTGTGTGCGCAACAGATGAAAAACGATTGCTGTTAATCCGGGTTTGCGTAAATCCTTTGATGTAATCAAACTGTCCAAGATTCGCCGGAGTCCAGTCGGTGTTGCAAAGTTCATAAGTGTAATAATAATATTTTACATCTGCGTCAAGATCGTCAAAATGTAGTTCCAGAACGTCGTTGCTGTTTAATTTTATAACCGGAATGCTTAATTGGTTACCGGAATTATACAGTCTTACCGTCTTGATATTTTTTACATAAATACGGTCTGCAGTTTGTGCAAATAAATTATTTGCGATGAAAAAACTAAGAGCAATAAAAACAACTTTTGATGTTTTCATTTTAATGGTTTAAAAAAAATTAGTTTTACAAAAATCAAAAATAGGCCTTTTGAATGTTTCCTCATTTATAGCGCGACGAATCGCTTTCAACAAACAAAAAACATTTTCCCGCTTCATTATTGGGCTTGCCATTACTGCCACGATGATTAGCGTTGCCGTGATGATTGTTGCGTTAAGTTTTGTGAACGGATTTCAAAATGTGATCAGCAATAAAGTATTCAGTTTTTGGGGCCATATTCGCGTGCAACAAAGTGTGTTGACACAAACCAATATCGCCGAAGAAACACCGATTGAAAGAGATGACACACTGGAGCTTTTTTTAAAGAGAATGCCCCAGATAAAAAATGTAGCACAATATGCTACAAAGTCCGCCATCATTCGGTTTAAAGATGATATTGAAAGTGTTTTAATGAAAGGTGTTGACAGCAGTTTTGATTTTAACCGGCTCAATTCTTTTTTGCAAAAAGGAGAATGGATTTCGTTTACAGATAGCAGTTACAGCAAAGACATTGACATTTCAGCATACACCGCCAACCAATTGGAAGCGAACATTGGGGACAGTGTCATCATTTTATTTATTCAAAGTGATGGAAGCCAACGTGCGCGAAAATTAAAAATTGCCGGAATTTTTAAAACCGGCATAGATGAATATGACCATAATTTTTGCATTGGCGATATTAAATTAATTCAACGGCTCAATGACTGGAAGCCCAATGAAATAGGCGGTTACGAGCTTTTTCTAAAAGATTACAAACAAACAGATTCAGTAAATAATTATTTATACGATGAGGAAATATTACCGGCTAAATGGTACAGCAAAACAATCCAGGAAATTTATCCAAACATTTTCGACTGGCTAAACTTGCAGGGAAGAATAAAAAGCATTTTGTTGATTATTATGATGGTTGTTGCTGTGGTAAACTTAATAACATGTCTGATCATTTTGGTTTTGGAAAGAACAACGATGGTTGGAATTTTAAAAGCTACCGGCGCCAGAAATTTTATTATACAAAAAATCTTTTTATACAATACAATCATCATTGCTTTTACCGGTGTGATTGCCGGCACTTTGTTGGGTTTGGGAATTTGTTATTTTCAGGAACTGACCGGATTTATCAAACTTGATGAAGAAGCATATTTTATGAAAGTAGCTCATGCGGATGTAGTTTGGTGGCAGGTTGCGGCGATAGACCTCGCAACATTAGTTATCTGTTTTCTGATGCTCATCATTCCTTCTTTATTAATAAAAAAAATACAACCGGTGAAGGCGATTGAGTTTAGATAATTGCTCATGGCTCCATTCCTGAAGTTGAAGGTTGGCAGGGTTTATGTATTAACTGAAAACAACTTCGATTTTTATGAAAAAGATATTTCAGATTTTACTTTTTATTACAGCAATAACTTTTATAACAAGTTGTTCTTCTTCTAAAAATGCAACGAATTTAAAACCAACAGCCGGACATCTTTCGGGCACATGGACGATTTCTAATATTTCTGTTGATGTTCCTTCCGGTTTCCAGGTTACAAATGTTTTTGACGAAGCGCCTTATACAGATTTTAAAGGAAGTACCTGGGATTTGGTAAGAAACGGCAAAGGCACTTTTACACTTACAAATGGAACAAAAGAAGATATTTACTGGAGCATTTATGGTAAAGGCGATGATGCGCAATTTCAGTTTAAAAAACTAAACGGGCAGAAAGCGAAAAATGTTGAAGAAGGCTACAGGCTCGCTTTAGGGCCCATTAGCGGCAACAGTTTTACCGCTAAATCAACTGTAGATGTTGGAAACGGAAACAAGGGCTCCATCACTTACACATTTACTAAACAATAAGTTTCGCCTTCATATAAACCACTATTATAGCCTGAGATTTTTCGCTTTATTTTTTATTTCCAAAAATAAAAATTGGCAATATTTATTTGTTTACTGTTCTAATTTGTTTCTTAAAAAACACGGGTACAGTCTTTTCTAAAGCCAAAATAAAAGATCACATTATTTGTTTGCTTATTGGCTTTGATTTTTAACTTAAAAAATTTGAAAAAAATGATGCGTTGTTATCTGTTTTAAATTTTATCTTACAGTAAATTTTTTGTTAGAATGAAAAAAGTTTTTCTTGGTGGGACATGTAATGGATCATCATGGCGCGATAAATTGATAAAAGATTTAAAGATCAATTATTTTCAACCACAGAGCGACGATTGGACGCCCGCGATGATGGAAGAAGAAATAAAACAAAGAGCCGAATGTGATTTTTGTCTTTATGTAATTACACCAAAAATGACCGGTGTTTATTCCATTGCTGAAGTGGTCGATGACAGCAACAAACGTCCTGAAAAAACCATTTTTTCATACCTGGTTTCTGATGAAGAAAAAGAATTTTCTGTTGCGCAGATAAAATCGTTGGAACAAACTGCAAAAATGATTCGAGAAAACGGCGCCAGCTTTTTTAGAACATTTTCTGAGATCGCGGATTATTTAAACACGCAATAAATCAAAATTATGTCTGCTTTGCTTGATCGCTTTAACAGCCCAAAACCCAAAAAAATATTATCGCTTGATGGCGGCGGCATTCGCGGCGCGCTCACATTAGGTTATTTAAAAAGATTGGAAGATATTCTTAAAGAAAAATTTTCGGAGCAAAAGGATTTTCGTTTATGCGACTATTTTGATCTAATCGGGGGAACTTCTACCGGATCAATTATTGCCGCTTCGCTTGCAATAGGAAGAACAGTAGATGAAATCACCAAACTTTACATGGATCTTGGAGGGAAAATTTTTGGCGAAAAAAGAAACTGGTGGAATCCACTGGAAACGATGAAGTGGCTGAAAGCAAATTATAATTACCAGGCAATGGAAGATGGGCTGAAACAGGCTTTTGGCGACATTACATTAGGCGGAAAAGAATTAAAAACAGGATTGTGTATTGTTGCAAAAAGAGCCGATACCAATAGTATCTGGCCATTGATCAATCATCCGAATGGGAAATTTTATGATTCGGATTTGGGGAAAAACAAAGACATTCCATTGTGGCAGGCTGTTCGTGCGAGCTCTGCCGCGCCAACTTATTTTGCTCCGCAAATGATCGAAGTGATGAAAGATCAGAAGGCTGCTTTTATTGATGGCGGACTAAGTATGGCCAACAATCCTTCGCTCACTTTATTGATGATTACTACACTGAAAGGCTTTCCATTTCATTGGAAAATGAGCGAAGATAATCTGTTACTTGTCTCTGTGGGCACGGGCTACAGCGTGTTTAAAAAATATGTCAAAGAGATTGATGATTCGACGATGCTTTCATGGGCAGCGAATATTCCTGATATGCTGATGCAGGATGCAAGCTGGCAAAATCGCGTAATATTGCAATGGCTTTCCCAATCGCCAACGGCAGATTACATGGATATGGAAATCGGAGATATGGATGGCGATTTGCTTTGTGGCAAGCCACTAATTTCTTATCTGCGTTATAATTTTTGCATTACAGAAAATGATTTGAATGATTTAGGATTTCAAAAGAAATTTACGGCTGCCGATGTAAAAAGTATAACAGATATGAGTAATGCGAACAATCGCCAATTGCTTTACCAGATTGGATGCAAAGCCTGTGATAAAATGAAACCGGAACATTTTAAGAGCTTTTGATTTTAAAATAAACTTTCCAAAAACTTATCATCTTATTGGCGGCGATGCATCAAAATTAACCGTTACATTTCCAGATGATTTTTTTGTGTAAGTGTAAAAGCCACCGTAGTAAGCGCAGATTTTTATAAAATATTTTCCCGGCGCAACATCATAAAATGAATAAGTCCCCTCTTTATATTTTGCGGTCTTATTATCTTTTGCTTTATTTAAATTTAGTACATCACAGCCCACTTCATACAATTCAGCCTTGTTGATAATTTTTTTATTTTCGTTATTATAAGGAATCAGATAAATTTTTAGATTATCAGGAGCTTTCGTTTTTGAAAAGCCATAATGCAAATTTAATTTGAGGCTGTTTGTATCTGCAAAATTTTCTTCATTTTTTCTTCCTTCCGGTGAATAAAATTCCGGATGATTGATTCTGTAATCATGAAATTCTTTTCTTAAATCATCATAATTTTTTTGAAGCAAGACAAGTTTATTGCTGTCAAAAGAAAGTTGTCTCTGCAGGAAATCGTTCATTCTTTTTGTATCGTTGTTAGTTGAAATTAATTTCTTTTTATCATTGAGAAGGTCTGCTATTTGCGATTTTTCTAAATCCATATCATGCTGCAATTTCAATTTCTGATTGCTTAAATCATCAAATTGCTTTTGCAGGAAAGCCGTATGAACACTATCATTTTTGTATTCTTCAATCATGCTTGCATGACTGGAATTGTCCAAAAGATTTCTTTTATTATTTTTTTTAAGAGCGTCTAAATGTGCCTGAGAAACTTTTATAGAATTTCCAATAATAGCAAGTGAAGCGGTTGCATTTTTGATTTGTACATCAATAATTCCTTTTTGTTTTATCGCTTCATTTTTATCCGCAATGGCTTTGTTTGCAATTAAATACCAAATGACGCCGGCAGCGATTAAAGCAAAAAATATAATTACCAAAGATCTTCTGTTTGCACGCTTTCTTGCTGCTGCTACGGCAATTTCTTTTCTTCTTTCTTCCCGGTCACTTTTAATAAGTGGCGTCAGCACATCATGGGTCAGCTCTATAGATTTTCCATCATCGCGTACAAAATATTTTTTCTTTAAAACATCAATTCCGGGCTTCAGTTTTTCATCTTCATCAGTAAACGAATATTTAGTACGAAATCCTTCGTCGGTTATTAATTTGTCTTCTAAAAATTCATTTACCGGTTTTGTATTTAGGTTTATTTCACTTTCACCATTATTTACCGCGTCATTACTTTCGGATAAAGTTTCATTATAAATGGAACGAAGAATTGTTTCCTTCGGATATTTACTTAAAAATTCTGCCGAGATTTTATCGGTGCCTTCATTCATTCTTTGTTTGTCAATATAAGAACATACCTGGCTTAAAAGAGATGGCTCAATTTCCATCAAATCAAAACTTTTATTTTTATCAGTTTCATTGCTGAAAAATCCGATGATTTTGTTTGCCTGCTGCGGATCAATTTTATTGTTCCAAGTCCTTGTAATTACTTCATAGGCCTGATTGCCATTCATCGGCATTAATCTAAACCGGGAATATTTTATTGAAGGGATTTTGGAAGTGATGCTTTCAAATTCCGGAAGAAATTCCTCGCGAAAAGCGAACAGGATTTTTATTTTTTGGTCTTTATAATTGTAACCAATATTTTCTTTATCGTTCAAAAATTTTTCTTTCAGTTTTACCGGAATAGAATTTTCAATCATGTCTGCCATTTCTTCCCAAAATTCCGCAAGCTCACTTCCGCTAAAATGCTCACTTTTTTTTGCAAGCGTAAAAATTTCTTCGAACTGGTCAAAGATTAGAATCGGTGTAACGCTTTTCCACAGAGGCTCTGAGTGGAAATATTCCCACAATGTTTCATTTGTTGGATAAGATTCTACTTTAAAGCCGTATTTATCAATTTCAGATTTTAAAATATTTTTTATCTGCCTTACGAGGTCGGGGCTATCTTCTTTAAACTCCAACCTGATTTTAAAGGGTAAAAAATAATCTTTTCGCAAACGTGGAAAAACGCCGGCGTTTAATAAAGAAGTTTTGCCTGTTCCGGATTTGCCGAAAACGATTGTCAGCGTATTGGCTTTTACAAGATTTGTCAATCGATCTGTTTCCTCATCTCTTCCATAAAAAATATTTGACTGGGCTTCTGTATAAGCCTGCAATCCGATAAATAAAGAATCATCTGAATTTTGTAAAAGAGTTGCAGTTGGCATAAATCTGTTAAATTAAATTAAGTGTTTCTCTTAATTGATTGATGAATTCCTGGCCGGGATTTCCAAACGGGACTTTTCCAATGCTTAACTCAGAAAAGTATTTTGGAACATTTGTATCATAAGGATTGGTATCATCAATCACAATAGGCATCAGGTATTTGTCAGTCTTGCCATCTATTTTTCTAAACGTGTTTACATTATCTGCTGTAAACCATTCGAGCTGAACATAGCCATCTTTGTGCATCAAACTGTTGGCAGAGATTAGCGGAATAAAAAGGTCGGCCGATTTAATGTTTTTTGCGATTTCGGTTTTAAAATTATCACCGGCAACGATCTCGCGGTTGTCGTACCAACAAGTTACATTGTTAATTCCTTCTATTGCTTTTTTTAAATTTTCAACGGCGTCTTTATCTTTTACTGTATAACTTAGGAACACCATTTTATTTTTTATTGCCAAGGGATTTTTTTGTTTCCATTGATGCGAAAGCTGCTCAATAAACTCATTGACGCTCCCTTCAAAAAATACAACATCATAATTTTTCAAAAAATCAAATTGTTCATTTCTCACTTCGGAAGGATCGTTTACGACAATCACTGTTCTCTTTGTTCCCCAATCGTGCATCGGTTCGTTTGATAAAAGGCGTAAAATAAAACGCACCATCCAATCGGGAAAAGCACAACCAAGAAATAATAAATTTTTATTTTTAAGGGCATTAATAATATTGGTTGCATTTTTCATTTTCTCTTTAAAATAACCGGTATATTCAAGCATATCATCTTCGCTCAAAGCAGGATCCACGGTGTTTAGCAGCGATCCGAAAACATTGAAAACAAAGGGCTCCTGCAATCTTTCCAGATCGTCGCTGTCAGAAAACGGCTCGTTTAATGAAAAATTAATTGAAGTGGGATTTTGCTTTCTTACTTCGGCCAAATTGTTTTCCAGGACATTATTATAAACCGCGGTGTTGATAAAATAATTCAAATCTGAAATCCCTAAAAATTCAGTCAATAAAGGAAATTCAAAATTGATTTCTTTGACGGTGGATTTTAATTTCCGGATGATGTCCATCATCTTAATTTGCTTTTGATTGGTAAGATAATTAACTGCCTGTGTAAGCGTTAAGGCTGGCTGGGCGGTTACTTTATAAGATTCAAGAATTTGCTTTGATAAATAATCATCAATGGAAACAAGAAGATCGTTTTGTTTAAACTGATACATTTCTTTTCCAATGATCGGGGTCAATTGTTTGTCTGAAACAAAATCAAGAAGCTCGTCCCAGTCGCTTTGTTCTGATAACGTTTTATTCATAAATTGATTCTTAAAATAATTTATGGCGCGGAAAGCAAACTGGTTTATCGCGGATTTATCAGAGAGAATAAAGATAGGAAAATTCAGGAATTAATTAATAAATCCTGAAGAGGCTGTAGAATAGAAATAATTAAGTTTCTAATTTTTTAATAAAGTATTTTTTTTTACGGGAAATATCAAAGAAAATTTGTTTGATTTCCGGTAAACAAACAAATAAAGCCAATTCCTGTTTGCAGTAATTGAAAACAATTTATTCTCGAAAATTTGTTTGATTTGCAACAGAATAAATAACCGTAAATTGCTTTAAGTTTTTTGATGAATGTGCTAACCATTGACTGATTCCACAAATCATTTTTTAAATAAAAATTCAATGGCTACCAAACAGGAAAATAAAACGGTCTTACTTCCCGGCAAAGAATATCCGGAAAAAGACGAAGAAAAAGTTGCGCATGAAATTGTAAAACTTTTGCAGGCCCAAATGCTAAGGATGTATGAGAACAAAAAACAGTTGCGCCAGATCCATCCTAAAATGAATGGTTGTATAAAAGCCGAATTTATTATTGAAAAAAATCTTCCTGAAGAACTTAAAGTTGGATTATTTAAAGAAGAAAAATCATTTCCGGCATGGATCAGATTTTCAAACGGGAACACAAAACCTTTGGATGACAGAAAAAAAGACATTCGTGGTTTTGCAATTAAGATCATGAATGTTCCCGGCGAAAAAATTGTTGAATCAAAAGCGAATGGCGGCAATTTTGATTTCATTTTAATGAATACAAAAACATTTGTATCACGCCATTTGAATGACTTTTACAGCATTTTAAAAGTTGTAACGGTTCCTTACAAGCCTGGTTCATTTTTCCCAAAATTGATTTCTGTTGTCAGGAATATTCCGATTTTAATGAGGGCCGGAAAAGCGAAAATAAAATGTAATCATCCTTTCCAGTTAAATTATTATAGCACAGTCCCTTTTCGGTTTGGGGATGAAACAAGAGCGGTGAAGTATGCAGTAATTCCTTCGGAAAAAAACCAGATGGAATACATCAATAAAAAAAATGAAGATTTTCTGAAACACAATATGGCAGCTACTTTGGCAAAGCGAGGGATCGTTTATGACTTCTTTATCCAATTCCAAACCGATGCAGAAAAAATGCCGGTCGAAGATCCTACGGTTGAATGGGATTCCCCTTTTATTAAAATGGCGACCATTAGAATCCCGTCACAAGAATTTGATACGCCGGAGCAAAATGAATTTGGCGATAACCTTAGTTTTAATTCGTGGCATGCCCTTCCGGAACATCGGCCTTTAGGAAATTTTAATCGCGCAAGAAAGATAATTTATGGTGAAATGAATGCTTTCAGACATCTGCATAATCATATTAAAAGCGTAGAGCCTGAAGCAAATGAATTTTTTTTTAACAACACTAATTTCAATTAAAATGGATAAAAGCAATCAACAAATTATCGAACAAATGTACCAGGATTTTGCTGCAGAAAATATTGCCGGCGTCCTGGCGATTTTTGATAAAGATGTTATTTTTTCCAGGCCTGGTGCGCCTTTCATTCCTTTTTCAGGGACCTTTGCCGGAACGAACGAAGTGATAAAAATGTTTCAAATACAAAACCAAACGCTTAAAATGAAAAGTTTTGTTCCTGATAAAATTTGTACAAATGAAGATTCGGTCGTTGTGGTTGGTCATGATGAAGCCGAAGTAATTGAAACCGGAAAAAGCTATGCTGCAGATTGGGTTCAGGCGTATACTTTTAAAGATGGCAAAATTGTTTATGCGCAGGTTTTTATGGACACAAAACTGATCGCAGACGCATTCGCAAAATGAACGGGGAATTGAAAATTCCATTTTTGCACCGTGTCAGATAAGCCAAAGCCCAGATTCATTGAAAATCTAATGATTTAGATTTATTATCAAATAAGAGTTTTGAGAATAAGGATATTATAATTTGTTCAATTTAGATTACGAAATGGTGCTCAAATATTCCACCACATTTACTGAAGGGAAAAAGAAATAAGCGCCGCCTTTTACAGTTACGAAATTTTTTAATCCGGTGACATATTTATTGGCGGTTTCCTGCGGAATAGTGAATTGTTGTTCAATTCCATCGGGTGGATTTTCTCTTACTCCAATAAAAGGATCGGGATCAGAATATAGTTGCTTAAACTTTGGATAATTCGCCCAGGTGTATTGGATAAACTCAAACTGCCGGGAAATATCAGCGACAAAACAACCAAATAAAATTCCCACTTCTTCTTTTGGTGTATGGTCTGTAGCAGATGCGGTAAAATTTTCTCCATAAGAACGCACCCTTCGCATGATGCGATGTTTGCGGGTTAGTTTCAAAGATTTTGAAGGGCCAGTCTCTTCAAAATTATCTCTCGGATTTGTTCTACGAATGTGAGATCCAAATGGACATTTCATTCCCAACTTATCAGTTTCGATATAATTGAAGTCATTGTCATCGCTTGATCCGCCCGGGTCTTTATCAGGAAATTTTACCAAAGGCGCGCCGCCAGGCCATCTTCCCATCATTTTTGCTGCAATTTTTGTACTTTCTTCAACGTTCAAACTGCCATCTTCATTTTTACTTTTCTCATTGAGTAAATTCCAAAAACCGTCCACATCTTCTTTTAATTGACGAAGTACAAAATAGGTTCCGTTGCGCCCCAGATCTTTGTTTTCTGTGCCGGCAGCGTCAGCTAAAAGTAAATCCGCATTTCCCTGAAACTCTTTAAGCATGGGCGAATCGGGGTAAACGCCGTATTCATTTTTATAGCCCATTATAAATTCACCGGGTTCAATATGATCATTTTTTATTCCGGTAGCGCCACTACCAATAATTACCGGTTGCGAAATGCTTTCTCTAAAACCAAAATGTTCCCTTCCTTCAGGAAAAGAAGGCGCGTCTAAAAAAAGAATTTCATTTAATCCAAATTGCTCCCATTCGGTGCGAATCTGTTGAGTACGATCATTCAATGTTTCTTCATCTTTTTCAAAGATCATTATGAGGAGATGAATTGCCTCATTTAATGGTCCGCCCCATTTCCAATTTTGCGGATCGTTGCTATCCTGATCACCTAAAAGCCTTTGCCGGTGCGGCGTCACCATTCCTTCACGAAATTCCCGCGAAAATGTTTGAAGGTTTTTTTCAGATAACCCCAAAGCCCTTAAACCCAGGCTGGTGAAACCGATATTTAAAAATTTTTCTTCTACCTCGCTACTTACCGGAGTAATTTTTTGAGTAGTTTTTTTTATAAAATCCCGGGCCCTGTTTGCATCGGTTATTTTTAAAAAAAAATATTTTGCAAAAGGCCATCCTTTATTATCCCTTACAAGAAAACCTTGAATTTGAGAAAGTTCCAGTTGTTGCATTGATAATTATTTTTATAATCTTTTTAAGAATATTTGTGCTTGTTTTTCAGAAAGATTTCTGCGTAGTTCATTTCTGATCAAGGTGTTGTTGATGATGTTTTTTATGGAAAGGTGATGGTATGCGCTGTACCAAACCTGCGTCAACACTTGTGTTCCGCGGCTCCACGCCAAGAAATGTTCTTCGTCATAAGCACCGCCGGTTAATAAAAATCTTGTTTTGGGAAAAACCATGGTGTTGCTGAAAATAGCGGTTAGTCCCCAACCAGATTTATCAATAAAATCACCGAGATATTGTTGCCAGCTTCCATCATAATTGCTGAAAAACATCATGTGCTTATTGTGGTCGATCAAAACCCATCGTGCAAAATGAATCGTAGGGATTCCCATCAGTTTTCCTCTCACAAAAAGATTGCGCACCAAAACCCTGGTAAAAATCATAAAAGCATGAAGTGTAATTAATCTGATTTTTCCGGGCTTCACCACAAGCACTTGTGTAAATTGATTTTGATTAAACAGATCTTCGTACGCTTCCAATCTTCGTACAAGGTTGTCATTTAAATCGCTTCGTTTCACCACACTATTTTTGTCTCTTCTTTCATGAAAAAAGTGCAGTATTAGCAGCCAGACAACGATTATCGGTGAAAGGATTATCAAAACGATCCCCGTAATGATCATTGCAGGCCACTTAATTTTTGATGTGGGAACCCTTTTTTTTGACCATTCAAATTCAGGGTGCTTATCAACTTCATTGCGAATATTTCTTTGTATCTCAACTGCAGGTGCCCCGTTCCAATTATTTTGTTTTATGAAATTGCAAATAAAATTTTTCAGCTCATCTTCTTGTTTAATTTGTTTCAAACTCCTTCCCGGTGCGCCCGGATAAAACGCCGTTGTTGGAACACGCCACTTCATTAAATAATTCTTTCTGCTTTCTGTATTTCTTTTTTCTGATTCCGGATAACCTTCACAACACTCATACAACTCATCAAAGTATTCGGGAAAAACAGTTACAAGCCCCTTTGCATGTTCTTCTTCATCGCCATCAAAATTGGAAGAAAAAACCAATCTAACAGGAACAGTAAACGCAGTTTTATCGCGAAAAGAGCTTTCCTGCAAAATGAACCAGCGTGCATAATGCAGTGTTCCAAGCTGGTTAAATTTTTCATTCAAATTATGGTTTAATCCAACTTTAAATTTCTCCAATATTTCATTTAATTTCTCGAATCGATCTACTCTTACAGGTGTAAGTAGCGTGAGCGGATTTTGGTTGATCATTGTAAATTTTTTTAATGGTAACCATCCATTTCACTGGGTAAATATTTCGCGGATTGACTAATAAAAGTAGATATTTTAAAAATGCGAATAGAATTTTTTTTAGAAAAGATTAATAAATTTTATTACTTTCATTGTAGAACAATTCCTGAAACAACCATCTGCCAACCCTGAACCTGATTCGTTCTTTTGAAAGTTCAGAAATACTATTATAAACATTTGCAAGCCTGGTTCAATGATAAAAAATATAGATCATGCCAATGTTATTCATTATGGATTTGAATCCTTAATTATTAAATCTGGTGTAAAAAGTTTGAGTAAACCTTCGTGTCTTAAAGTTTTGAAAGAAGAGTTTCCATCAAAAGAAATGCTTGACCAGCTTGATAATGAATTTAATTTATGTTTTAATTCGAAATGCAGCAGCGTAAGAAAAGCCATTAAGAGAGGAAAAACACAGGGCCATGAGGATGTTATTCTGGAATATATTGAAGGAAAAGATTTGAGCAAAATTTTGTCTTCAGAAAAATTCACGTTTCTTCAGCAACTGCATCTTGCGACAGATCTTGCGTCTGCACTTGCGGACCTCCACAAAGAAAATATTTTTCATCGACGCATTCATCCTTCCAACATTATTATTGAACAGTCAACCAACAAAATATTTTTTATTGATTTTGGTTTGGCTACTGAAGGAAATGCTTTTGAACCGGAATTTAACAGCTACCAGGAAAAAGAAATCGAGTCGTTAAAATACATCGCGCCCGAACAAACCGGCCGGATTAATCATGCGATTGACAACCGCGCCGATTTATATTCTTTGGGGTTAATTCTTTACCGGATTTTTACAGGACAATTGCCTTTTGAAAGCGAAGCAAGGTTGGAATTGATGTATGCAAATATTGCTAAAACTCCGGTTAAACCGAACGAAATAAATGCCGCAATTCCGAAAGTTATTTCGGATATTATTATGAAGCTTTTGTCAAAGAATGCCGAAGGCCGCTATCAGTCGGCGTTTGGTGTAAAATGTGATTTGGAAAAATGCTTGCAACAATTTGCGCAAAAGGGAACCCTTGATAACCTGGCAGCAATTGATTTTGAAATCGCTGGTTTTGATTTCTCAGGCAAATTAAATTTCTCAAATAAATTATATGGCCGCAAAAAGGAAATTGATATTTTAAATGTCATGTATGAAGCCTGTGCTATCGGTGAAAAAAAAATTGTTCTTATTTCGGGCAATTCCGGAAGCGGGAAATCTGCGCTTGTTGAAGAGCTAAAAAATTCTGTTTTACAAAAAAAAGGCGTTTTTATAAAAGGGAAATTTGACCAGATAAGTTCTGACACGCCCTACTCTACCCTGGTTCAGGCTTTCAACGAACTGGCCCAATTTATCCTTGCAGGCGACAGCGTTTCGCAGGCAAAATGGAAGAAAAAAATTACCGAAGCGATTGGCAATTCCGGAAAAATACTCACGCAGTTTATGCCCGGAATAGAAATGCTGATTGGCAAACAAAAGGAGGCGCCCGAACTAAAAGGGATTGAAGCACAAAACAGGTTCAATTACGAGTTTACAAGATTCTTTAAAAGCATCGCTGATGCGGATTCCCCTTTGGTTATTTTTGTAGATGATCTACAATGGGCTGACGAGTCTTCACTCAATCTTTTCAAAATTATTTCTGAAAACCGCGATATAGATCATATTATGCTTATCGCTGCTTATAGAAAGAATGAGGTAAATGATAACCATCCGGTAGGAAAAAAAATTAATGAACTTAAAGAAGATCGTATTCCTTTTGAACAGATGGAATTGAATGATCTTTCTTATCGCGATGTATTTGAATTGGTGTCTGAAACGATGCTTACAAAGCAGCAAAGTATTTCGTTGCTTTCTGAAATTATTTATAACAAAACAAAGGGAAATGCATTTTATGTGCGTCAGTTTTTGAAATCAATTTATGAAGAAGGCCTGTTGCATTTTGACTTTGAATCGCTAGAATGGAAATATAATTCTGATCTTATTTTACAAATGAATGTTTCAGGAAATGTAGCAGAATTGATGAACTCATTTATTTTAAAACTTCCGGATGAAACGCTCGATTTATTAAAAACCGCTTCAACGATTGGAAATAATTTCAGTAAAAGAAATCTTTCTGTAATAAAACAATTAAGCGAAAGAAATATTGAAAGTTTATTAAACCTTTCTGTTTCCGAAGGCCTTATTATTCCATTTGAAACTGAATATAAATTTGCTCATGACCGCATTCAGCAGGCTATTTATTCTTTGATTCCGGATGATGAAAAAGCAGCAATGCATCTTTTGAATGGGCAACGCTTGGCCGCTCAAATTAATGAAACCGAACTACAAGAAAAATTATTTGACCTGGTAAATCAATGGAATCTTGGCGCAGAAAAAATTGTTGATAAAAAAGAAAAAAATTATCTCGCCAATCTTAATCTGACGGCAGGAAATAAAGCGATTGCTTCAACTGCTTTTCCGCAGGCACTTTTATATTTTGAGAAAGGATTAAATATTCTGGACAAAGATGCCTGGGCCAGTCAGTATGATTTTATATTGCAATTAAATACCAGTGCAGCCGAAGCGGCTTACCTGTCGGGGCAATACGAAAAAGTAGATAAATTCGTAAATGATCTATTGCAGCACAGTAAGTCTTTAATAGATTCCGCAAAAGCTTATGAAATAGATATTAAAAAACTGATTGCACAAAATAAACCGCTGGATGCAGTTAAGCTTGGTTTGAATATTCTCAAAAAAATGGGAATTGATTTGCCACTTAAACCGGGCAAGATCCAGGTAATGAAGGACCTGATTAAAATAAAATATTTGCTGCGTAATAAATCTATGGAGTATTATAACAGTTTACCGGAAATGAAAGATCCTGAAAAAAATGCAGCGATGCGTATTTTATCGGATATTTCTTCTGCCTCCTTTTTCGCAGTTCCGAATCTCGTTCCGTTGTTGGCTTTTAAAATGATCCGGCTTACAATAACGCATGGTTTATCAAGGAAATCTCCTTTTAGTTTTGTGGCTTATGGATATATTTTAAGTGTCTTTTTAAATGAGATTGATAAAGGAATTAGTTTCGGAGAAATCGCCTTACATCTTGCAAAAAAAATAAACGCAGAAGAACTGATTGGTTCAATTTTAGTGACCAGCAATATCTTTTTAGTTCATCGCAGAACGCCGCTAACAGAAACGATCCATGATCTTGAAAGATCTTTTAAAAGCGGCCTTGAATCTGGTGACAATGAATACGCTTCGTATGCCGCTCACAATATTGTTTACCAGTTTTTTATCATGGGATATCCACTGGCAGATCTTTCAAAAAAAGCAGAAACACTTGAGTTGAGTATTGAAAAATTTCAACAGGATTTGACGTTGAAACGATTACAATTATTTCGTCAATCCATTTTAAATTTAATTGAAGGAACGGAAAATCCAGATGTTCTTAAAGGAAAAATATTTGATGAATCAGAAATGGACATTGCAGATGTTACCAAAAGCAATGAAATTTATTTTCAAAATTTATATCTTCAAAAATTGTATCTCGCTTTAATTTTTAACCTTCACAATAACGGAAGAAAATATGTTTCTATTGCAGAAAAATACCAGGAAAGCGTGAAGGGCACTGCATTGTATCCGCTGTTTTATTTCTATAGATCGCTTTTGATTTTAGATACCTCTCCCAATCCTTCTTCAAAGAAAGCTATTTTGAGCCAGGTTAAAAAAGACATCGGCGTTCTAAAAAAATATGAAAAATATTGTCCGCAAACTTATAGTCATAAAATATTTTTACTTGAAGCAGAATACAAATATTTGGAAGGTGATAATGAAGAAGCAAAAATCTTGTATGATAAAGCCTTGAAAGCCGGAACGGAAAGCAACATGACAAGTGACCTCGCTTATGCCTGGGAGAGAGCAGGTCGTTTTTTCTTAAACACGAAACAGGATTTGCTCGCAAATTTCTATTTGCAAAATGCGTATCGCGTTTATAAACGCTGGGGCGCAACAGCGAAATTAATCCAAATGGAAAGCCATTATATTCAGCTGAGAGGTGGTAGTGGCGCAGAATGGCAAAATCAATTGTTGGACGAGCCAGCCAAGCAACCTGCTAATATTGATTTAGAAACAGTTTTAAAAGCATCGGCCGCTCTTTCCAGCGAAATTGTTTTACCGCGACTTTTAAAAATAATGATGCAAATTATTTTAGAAAATGCCGGCGCACAAAATGGCTTTTTGATTATGGAGAAGGACGGTCAAAAATACATTGAAGCCGAAATAAAAGCTGATATGGAAGACATCAAAATTTTACAATCTATTGCTGTTTCTCAAAGTAATTTATTGGCCGAATCTGTTGTGAATTATGTGTATCTCACACAGGAGACTGTGATCCTTGATGACGCCTGCAAAAGCGATCTTTTTGCCAATGATGAATTTATAAAAAGAAATGAATGTAAGTCTATTCTTTGCATACCGCTGATGAATATGGGCAAAATTCAAGCTGTTATTTATTTAGCCAATGACGTTACCTCAGGCGCTTTCACGGCAAAAGGAGTTGGTGTTTTGAAATTGTTGGCCGGACAAATGGCCGTATCAATTGAGAATGCATTATTTTATAGTGAGCTTGAAAATAAAGTAAAAGAAAGAACAAACGAACTGGAAATTGAGAAGAAGAAATCGGACGATTTGTTATTAAATATTTTGCCGGAAGATATTGCCAATGAATTGAAACAAACCGGCCATACAAAGCCTCGCAGTTATAAAATAGCCACCGTGATGTTTACTGACTTTGAAAACTTCACGACCAAGAGTGAAAATCTTTCTCCGGAAGAATTGGTAAGTCTGATCGATGCCTGTTTCACCAAATTTGATGAGATCATTTCGAAATATAAAATGGAAAAAATAAAAACCATTGGGGATGCTTATTTATGTGTAAGCGGCTTACCGGATCCTAAAAATCATAGCGCCATAAATGCTGTGGATGCGGCGATGGAAATTATAGAAGCGATGAATGCTTTCAGAACAAATGCCAATGAGAATAACCACTTTGATATTCGCATTGGCATTCACACCGGGCCGCTGGTGGCAGGCGTTGTAGGCGATAAAAAATTTGCTTTTGACATTTGGGGCGATACGGTAAATACCGCTTCACGAATGGAACAAAACAGTGAAGCGAATAAAATAAATATTTCGCGAACGACTTATGAGTTGGTAAAAGAAAAATATGCCTGCACTTACCGCGGCAAAAAAGCAGCGAAAAATAAAGGCATGATTGAAATGTATTTTGTGGAAAATGAAATTTCTGTCTCCCCGAAAAGCGAAATTACTTTGGACGAGATTTTGGAATAAATGAAAAGGGGAAGCTTAATTATTTGTTTGTTTACTATGAACCAGGAGTCTATCGAAATTAAAAACTCGTCTTCTTAAAACTTTTCAATTCATACAATCTTAAAAAATAATTGTGGATAAAAATAAAATAAAGGCAGCACTGCAAAGTGCTTTACGTTTGTTGAATAAAGAAATAGAAACGGAAATTACGAAAGAATCAAAAGATGGATTCTTGCGTGTGATCAATGAAATTCAGGAAGCTTTAAGAGAGTTTGAATAGATGAACTCTGTAAAACCATGAAGTGCTGGCCTTTCCAGGATTGATTTCACTTTATTGCATCAACGGAATAGAAAAATAGAAAACAGAACCTTTTCCTTCTTCACTTTCGGCCCAAACACGACCTTTATGTGCGTGAACAATTTGGCGGCAAAGATAAAGACCGAGGCCGATTCCTTCAATATTTCTCGTTTTTTCTACCCTAAAAAATCTTTCAAAAACATAAGGTAATTGTTCTTTGGAAATTCCAAGTCCTTCGTCCTTTACTGAAACGGTAAGCGTTTTTTCATCATGGGTTATTTTCAACGATACCCTGGTTTTTCCATTGGAATATTTTATGCCATTGCTTAAATAATTCGTCAGCACCTGGATAATCCTGTACCGGTCTCCCCTTACAATTATATTGGCGTTTCCTTTTACGGTAATTTGATAAGCAGGTTGCAAAACTTCAACAGTTTCTATTGCCTCTTTTATCGCTTCAAAAAAATTAAATTCGGAGATATGCAATTGCATGTAGCCGGAATTTATTTTCGTTGATTCGTACAATTCGGAAATCATTTTTTGTAACCGGGAGGCATTATTCTTACTTTTTTCGAGCATGCTTTCAATTAGTTCAACGTCATTTTCTTTCAGTGCCTCAGACATTAATTCGTTGCACAGCATTACATTGGAGAGCGGATTTCTAAGTTCATGAGCCACAAATCCCATTACATCTTCTTTTTCCTTTTCCAATTGTTTATATGCGGTAATATCATGCACAATCAGCAGTACATTTTTGTCGAGGGCGCTATGCATAAAAGAGCAGCTAACATCATAAGTCCTGGTGTCGGTGATAGAAATTTCCATTTCCATTTGTTTGTTGCTAAATCCGTTTCTTGTATGAAACGAATTTTTTATCGTCATAATTAGATCACCATTTTTATCGTATGATTTGATAAGCTCGGCAAAATTGAGTGATGAAGTTTGAGGTACGCCGTATCTGAATAATTTGGCAAAAGCTTTATTGGCCTTTATTATATTCATTTTTTCATCCAATACAATTACAACGTCTTCAATTGAACGCAAAATATTTTCATTAAAACCATTTAAAGAACGCAACGCATTCTCGGTTATCTTTTGCTCATGAATATCCTGGATGATTTTTAAAATAAAAGAATTGTCATTAGATTCTATTAGCACAGACTCTCCTCTTACCCAAGTGATTGACTGATCTTTTTTTACGAGATAATTATTGTCGAACGATTGCCTGTTCACTAAAACTTCAGCCACTTCTTTTTTAAATAATTCTTTTTGCCTGTCGGCTTTTGTAAATAAAACTGCCACTTTTTTCCCAACAAGATCTTTTTCTGAGTAGCCGAAAATTTTAGTAAAAGCAGGGTTGATAGCCGTTACAACCTCATCAAAACCAATAATCAAAGCGGCATTTTGCTTTGAATTATAGAAAAAACTTTCAAAATAGTTATCGAAAGTATTCATAAAGTTATTTTGTAAAGTTTCTGGCATACATTTCAAATTTAGGATTGCCAACCTTTAAGGATTTCGGTTCAGATTGAAAGTACCATCTTCAAGTTGGTAGCTTTCAATTCAGCACGACAATTTGAAACACACCCGTTTCTGATGGAGTTACAGTAATAAAGTTAGTAAACTCAATTAAGGAAGTAAAAATTATTATTTTTTATTTTATAAAATATTGACAGTAAGCAAACAAATAATTAATATTTCTATTTTTCTTTACTTTGTCACTATTAAAAAATGAAATTCTGTAAAAAATTATGCAAACATTAAGCGTTGACATGGATGAAGTGATTACTGACACGGCCAAAAAATTAAAAGATTATTACTGCCGCGATTTTGAATTTGTATTTAAAGATGAAGACCTGCTGGGAAAGGATTTGAAGATGGTTGTGCCACCCGAGAACTTTTCTAAATTTCATGAATATTTGAATACGCCCGGATTTTTCGGCGACCTTGAAGTAATGCCGGATGCAGAAAATGTATTGAAAAAACTAAATGAGAGATATGAATTATTTATTGTGTCGGCGGCGTTGGAATTTCCTAATTCCATGTTAGATAAATTCAACTGGATTGCACAAAATCTTCCTTTTATTTCGTGGAAACAAATTTGTCTTTGCGGAACAAAAAGCATTGTTCAAACTGATATCATGATTGATGACCGAACGAGGAATTTCAGTCATTTTAAAGGCAGGAAAATTTTATATACCTGCCATCATAATATCTTAGAAAAGGATTACGAAAGAGTGAGCAACTGGAAAGAAATTGAATCCAAACTTTTGTGAAAGATGTGTCAATATTGACTTATAGAGAATTAATAAACTGAGTAAAGGTTGTTTTTTATAGATTTGTATCAACTAAAAAAGTTCCCAGGTCAATCACTTTTCCTTCTTTCATAATGAATTCTTCAAAATTTGAAAGATCCAGATTAGACATGACTTTACTTTTAAAAATTTCCTGTTTGTTTTTATAAACCACAAAATAAAAATCGGGTTTATTGTCCACATTAACGGGTTGCGAAAAATCGCCTTCTGAAAAAAGAAACTTTGCCAGGCCTTCTTCGTCAGGTACGCTTTCGCCCAAAAAATCATCATTAAAAACGTCCTTATCATAAAGGCGCACCAAATATTCATTTCCCGTTAATGGTTCATCATTTCCTTTGCTTATCAGGCGTATTTTTACCTCGATATTCATTTCTTTATTTAAAGCTATGGAGGACATATTTTATTTTTTTGAAAAATAAGGATTTTTGTTTAAAACTGAAAGGCGGTTATTCAAAAAAACAAATCAGGTTTATCTATTGATTTGCTATAACTATTTACTCATCCAGTTTCAAAACCGCCAAGAATGCTTCCTGTGGCACTTCTACGTTTCCAATCTGTTTCATTCTTTTTTTACCTTCCTTCTGTTTTTCCAACAACTTTCTTTTTCTGCTGATGTCGCCGCCGTAACATTTTGCGGTAACATCTTTTCTCATAGCGCTGATATTTTCGCGCGAAATTATTTTAGCACCAATGGCCGCCTGGATCGCAATTTGAAATTGCTGGCGCGGCACCAGATCTTTTAATTTTTCGCAAAGTTTTCTTCCAAATTCCTGTGAACGGCCTCGGTGAATTAAAGAACTTAATGCATCAACTTTATCGCCATTTAATAAAATATCCATCTTTACAATATCACTTTGCCGATACCCAATCGGATGATAATCGAATGAAGCATAGCCACGCGTTACACTTTTTAAACGGTCATAAAAATCAAAAACAATTTCCGTCAAAGGCATCTCAAAGCTAAGCTCTACGCGGGTTGGCGTTAGATATCCCTGGTTGGTAAGAATTCCTCTCTTACCAATACAAAGCGTCATAATGTTGCCAATATATTCGGGCTTGGTAATAATTTGCGCTTTGATAAAAGGTTCTTCAATCTTCTCGATCCGGCTCGGGTCGGGCATTTGAGAAGGATTATTTACGGTTAATTTTTCACCTTTGGTCGTGTAAGCATAAAAGCTCACATTGGGAACAGTTGTGATTACGGTTTGACTAAATTCGCGCTCCAATCTTTCCTGGATAATTTCCATGTGAAGCATTCCCAGAAATCCGCAACGAAAGCCGAAACCCAATGCCTGCGAGGTTTCCAGCTCAAATGTTAGCGAGGCATCGTTCAGTTGCAATTTTTCCATACAATCTCTCAGCTCTTCGAATTCATCTGTATTCACCGGAAAAATTCCCGCAAAAACCATCGGTTTTACTTCTTCAAAACCTTTGATAGATTCTTTGCAAGGATTAAAGGTTGTAGTAATCGTATCACCGACTTTTACTTCTTTCGCATTTTTAATTCCGGTAATTACGTAACCAACATCGCCTGCTTTCACTTCATTTTTTGGCATCATTCCCATTTTCAAAATGCCCACTTCATCTGCGTTGTACTCTTTACCGGTGTTTGAAAATTTTATTTTATCATTCTTTTTTAAAGTGCCATTAAAAATGCGGAAGTAAACAATAATCCCCCTGAAACTATTGAAAACACTATCAAATATCAATGCCTGCAACGGCGCTTGCTCATCACCTGTTGGGGGAGGAATTCGTTTAATAATCGCGGTAAGAATTTCTTCAACCCCGACGCCGGTTTTGGCGCTTGCGAGTAAAATATCTTCCTGTTTGCACCCAATCAGTTCAATGATTTGATCTTGCACTTCAGCGATCATCTCCCCGTCCATATCAATTTTATTAATAACCGGAATGATCTCCAAATCATTATCAATTGCCAGGTATAAATTAGAAATTGTTTGTGCCTGAATTCCTTGGGTCGCATCTACTAAAAGCAAAGCGCCTTCACACGCAGCCAAAGCCCTGCTTACTTCATAACTAAAATCTACATGGCCAGGCGTGTCAATTAAATTCAAAATGTATTCTATGCCTTCATACTTATAATTGATTTGAATGGCATGGCTTTTTATGGTGATCCCCTTTTCTCTTTCGAGGTCCATATTATCCAAAACCTGCGCCTGCATTTCGCGGTCATTGACTGTGTGGGTAAATTCAAGCAAACGGTCTGCCAGCGTACTTTTCCCATGATCAATATGAGCGATTATACAGAAATTTCTAATGTTTTTCATCATTGCGGCGAAGATAAGAAAAAGGCAGACGCCTTATGTTGAAGCGGGCAACATTACTTTTTATTTTAATAATTATTAGTTAAACTTAAAAACGAATAAAAAGGAAAATTTGTAAAAGAAACGTTTATTTTGAAGAGAATAAAAAAATATTTTTATCAGATTAATTCAATGAGAAAGTTTTTAAAAGAAATATTGTCAGATCCCTTAACCGGAAAAGATTTGATAGAAGAAAATCAGGCAGGAAAAGATTTTCTTTCTTCAGAAAATAAGATGTATCCGATTTTGGAAAATGTTCCGGTTTTACTACCAGGTCCGCAAAAGAGCCATACAAATTCAGATCTTCATTCTCAGTTTCATTCTGATTTTAATTATGCAGATCATTATAATGAAGATGCGAATCATTTTAATTATTTCGAAGAAGAACAATCACGCGCTACTAAAGAAGAAATCAGGCGGCTGCACCAGTCAATTATCAAAAGGGTTCCTAAAAGCGCAGAATTAATTTTGGATGTTGGTTGTGGAAATGGCTGGGTTGCAAAGTATTTTTTAATCAAAAGGAAAAAAGTCGTGTCGATGGATATTTCAATGAAAAATCCAATTAAAGTTCTAAAAGAAAACCACGATGAAAATCACGTGGCTGTCGTTGCTGACGCTTACCATCTACCTTTTAAAAAAAACAGTTTCGATGCAATCATTGCGTCCGAAATTCTGGAGCATGTGTATGATCCAAAATTATTTTTAATTAAATTGATTGAAGCGCTGAAACCCGGTGGCATACTGATTATTACTACACCTTATAATGAAAAGATTGAATATTTTTTATGCGTTCATTGCAACAAACCAACTCCCAAAAATGCTCATCTTCATTCTTTTAACGAAGAAAATATCGCCAATTTTATTCCGCAGGAATTTGTGAATTTTAAAACGGATAAATTTTCAAATAAATATTTAGTCAGGCTGCGGTTAAATTTGCTGATGTCATTGTTACCTTTTGGCCTATGGAGATTTAAAGACGCCGTTGTCAATTCGATCTTTAAAAAACCACTTCGCTTTTTAATTGAATTGAAAAAAAAATAATTAAAAATAAATTTTCAAATCATCATTAATCAAAATTATAAAACGCTTGCTGTACGAAAATTTTCGTGGTTGTTTTTAGGAAGAGCATTGCCGGTGTTGATCCTTTTCTTAATCATGATTATTTTTTCACGCAAATTGAATTATGATGAATACGGAAAATTTCAAAGCGTTTGGATGTACACAAATATCATCAACGTTATTATCAATTTTGGTTTATCTGCCGTCATACTTTCTACCAACTTGAGTTTCCTTTTTTATTTTATAACAAAAAATCAGAAAAAATTAAGCGTTTTCTATTCTATTTTATGGATTTTCGGGCTATCTATATTTTTTTTCTTTGCAAAAAATTTCAATGCATCTTTAAAATTTTTGCTCATTGCGTTTATAATTATTCAAAATGTTTCTTCAGTTGTTGAAACGCTTTTAATAAAACGCCAGGGTGAAAAAATTTCATTTGTAATTAATTTCATTTATTCAATTTTATTTTTTGGCTGGCATCTTTATGTTCTCTTCACAAATTATTCTCTTTATTTTCTCATTTCCGGAATCTGTATTCTTTCAGTTTTAAAATTGACCGTTATGATTTTGATTCCATCAAAAAGAGAATCTTATAAAGAATCTGCTAGTGAAAAACATTTTTTAAACCATTGGATTTATCTGGGATTGAACGATGTAGTTGGCGTAGTTTCCAAATGGATTGACAAAGCGGTTTTGCTGTATCTTCTTACTACTGCTGACTTTGCTATTTTTTTTAATGGGTCTTTTGAGATTCCTTTATTCGGTCTATTAATAAGCGTGACAGGAAGTTTTCTGTTAATAGAAATTTCTGGCAATCTGCATTTAAGCGATAAAATAATTAAATTATTCCGTGAAAATTTCAATGCTCTTTCAACAATTGTTTTTCCCTTATTCTTTTTTTTATTTTTTTTTCAAAAAGATCTTTTTTCAATTGTGTTTAATGATAAATACAATGCGTCATTACCCATTTTTGCAATAAGTATTTTTATTCTTCCCATTCGTATTAATAATTACAGCACTATTCTTCAATGTTTTTCACAAGGGAAAAAAATTTTGTGGGGATCGATGCTGGATATTTCCATTGCCATTATTTTGATGTTAATTCTTTATCCCATCATGGATACGAAAGGAATTGCGCTGGCTATTGTTATTGCTACTTATTGCCAGGTGGTTTATTATTTGTGGCATTCGGCTAAAATTTTGCATACTTCAATTTTAAAAATTGTGCCCCTTAAAAAAATAATTCTGAAATTTTTTGGAATATTATTTCTCTTTGCATGCTTGTTTTTTCTATTGACAGAAACTGGATCAAAAACAAAATTATTAATCTCAATTCCATTTACGGGAATCATAATTTTAGCAGGGATTCTGCCATATTTAAAGTTTTTTTTCAAAGAAAAATTATGATGGAGGCAAATAAATTGAATTCGTTGATGACTATAAATTTGGATTTTTTGCATTAAAATTTAAATACAAACGGAATTTTACTTGGGCGGATCAGAAATTGCGAAAATTTATTCGTTTACTTATAAAGTATAAATAAGTACGATCTAAAAATTATTTAATTAAAAATGGCCGGAGTATCCGGCCATTTTTACGAAACTAAATCTATTTATTTCTTGTTTGCTTTATATCTTTTGTCAGGCGTCCCATCCTTTTTTAACGGGCCGGCTGTTTTCACGGTTGTTTTATTCTCTTTAAATCTTTTGTCAGGCGTTCCATCTGCTTTCACATGCACAGCAGAAGAAGTCTTTACATCTTTAGCTTTTACTGCAGACGTTGTTGTGGCGTTTTTAGAAGCAACCATAGCAGTAGCAGGTTTTTTGGGAACCGTTTTTTGTTTGGTTTGTGCATTAGCAAAACCGAAAGATCCTGCCACCAAAAGGGCGGCAATGATAAGCTTTTTCATGTTTTTTGTTTTAAGATTTGAAACATAAAAATAATGGAAGCGATTAGTCAAATGTGTTAATCCTCATTGGACTTAAAAATTTTACAATTTTATGATTAAAGAAATTAACGAGATGAAATTAACAAGTTGGAAGATATGACCAGCGGGAAAATATTAGCTTTTCAAGCTTTTAATAATTTCCACAAATTCTGAAGCATTCAAAGATGCGCCACCAACCAAACCGCCGTCCACATCTTTTTTGCCAAAAATTTCTTTTGCATTACCGGCTTTTACGCTTCCGCCATACAATATAGAAACGCTTTCAGCAATTTCATTTCCATATTTATCTGAAAGAACATTTCGGATGTGTTCGTGCATTTCCTGCGCTTGTTCTGCGGTAGCAGTTTTGCCTGTACCTATTGCCCAGATTGGTTCATAGGCAATCACAAAATTTCTAATTAATAAAGAATCCAAATGAAATAAACTTTCTTTTAATTGGGTTTCTACATATTTATTTTGGGTTTTATTTTCTCTTATATCCAAAGATTCGCCGCAACAAAAAATTGGTTTCAAGTTATTTTTTAAACATACATCCACTTTTTTTGCAAGCGTAAAATTATCTTCTGAAAAATATTCTCTTCGTTCGCTGTGGCCGATAATTACATATTTTATTTGAAGCGATGAAAGCATTGCTGCACTTACTTCTCCGGTAAATGCACCCGATTCTTTTGTATAGCAATTTTGAGCAGCAACAAAAAAGCCTTCATTGTTTTTTACTTTATCTTTTGCTAAAAGCAAATATGGAAACGGTACACCAAAAACGGCTTCGTGGTTTTTTGAAAGGACAATGTTTTTACTTACAATTTTATCTAATAATTCGTTGGCTTGTTGAAGCGATAAATTCATTTTCCAATTTGCTGCGGCTATTTGTTTTCTCATTGATTTTTTATTTTATTGATAAATATTTTTTAATGATTGAATTTCGGTTTCTGTGATTTCGTGGCCTTTTAATTTTTTCCAGTTATTAATATCAACGAGTGCTTTTTCAAAAATATACTTTTCTTTTCCCCATGTAAAACTGTCAATAAATTTTGGTGGGCAAGGATTTCCAAAAATGCTGCAACACACGCCCACAATAGTTCCTGTGTTGAAAGAAGTATTAATGGCACAACGGCTATAATCGCCCATCAACAAGCCACATTTTTTCCCGGCATCAATAAAAATGTTTTTTTCTTTGCTCCAGATTTTTACGTTTGATGCATTATTTTTTAAATTAGAATTACTCGTACCGGCGCCAAGATTGCACCATTCGCCGACAACAGAATCTCCCAAATAACCATCGTGCGCCTTGTTTGAAAAAGCCATTAGAATTGAATTTTTTATTTCTCCGCCAACAAGACAGTTTGGGCCAATGGTTGTAGCCCCATAAATTTTCGTTCCCATTTTCAGACGGCTTTCTTCACCAATAGAAACAGGGCCGCGCAGCAAACAGCCCTCCTGAATTTCCGCGTTTTTACCAATGTAAATTGGTCCCGATTCAGCGTTTAAAATACAGAAATTAATTCTTGCACCGGCTTCAATAAAGATATTATCAGCGGAAATGACGTTGTTTGATAAAGGAACTTTTTCAGAAATTCTCCCCCCTGTTATCATCTTAAAATCTTCGTTAATCGCCCAATTATTGAATTCAAATATTTGCCATGGATGTTCAAGAAGTTTACAATCGGATGTAAAAGGGATCTTTTCATTGCGGACAGAAAGTTCTTTCAAAAATTTGTCAGAAGGAATAAAATTAGCTGGATATTTTATGTAATTTGATTTATCAAAATCAGAAATTAATTTTTCAGAAGCGATAAAAACTTTTCCTGGGAAATAAAATTGCCATTTTTCGAAAATGGTTAAAATTCCTGCCCGCATATGGGCCACAGAGCGAACGAGCCCAAAGGGAAATAAGGAAGTCTCAAAAGAAATATCATCCAGCAAAATATTCATTCGCTAATCTATAATTAAGAAACAGGTGATGAAATTAAAAAAAATCCCCCAATAAAAGGGGGACAAGAAAATCAAAACCAAAAGAGTATTATTTCTTTTTCTCGTAACGTTTTCTGAATTTATCAATACGGCCCGCAGTATCTACAAGCATATTTTTCCCGGTATAAAACGGATGCGAAGTATTTGAAATTTCCAGTTTGATTACAGGATATTCTTTGCCATCTTCCCATTGCACTGTTTCTCTTGAGGCGGCTGTTGACCGGCTTAAAAACATAGTGCCGTTACTCATATCGCGAAAAACCACGAATCGATAATTTGATGGATGAATGTCTTTTTTCATAATTGATAATTTTAAAACATGGATTTTGCCATGCATTTTTTGAGTGTGCGAAGTTAAGGCAATAAAACATATCAGCAAAACGAAAAAAGACTATTTTAAAATTAATCTGACGGCTTACAAAGGCTGAAAACTCATCAAAATAGCAACCGCATCGTGATAATATTCAGGTGCATAAGAAATCCATACATAATAACTTAAGTCAGGATAATCAGGATTTATCAGCAAAAGTGCGGAAGCAGAAAAACCTTGCTTGGTTCCATCAATGGCGCATCCCCAATAACGGTTTATATTTTTAAGGTAAATAGGCTGTGTGCTTGCATCATAAGAGAGCGAAACCTGGTTTGCCCAATTAATAATTGCATTTTTCATTCCATCGTAAGTTAGATTTTCTGCGGTTCGTGGGTAAATATCAAGCGTGATATTATTATTGCTCGCCTGGTAACCGGTCTGGTCATTTTGCTGGATCACCATGTTATCCGGAGCTTTAAATTTCATTTTGTAGGAATCCCAGTTCCACGTTTGCAGAGTTTGCGCGATGGGAACAGAAGTAATTGCCAGCAATAAAATGCTTAGAAAAAATTTGAGTTGCATACCGGTTTGATTTAAAAAGAAATGAATAATATTTTAACCAAAAACTAAAACACTTCCCATTTCATCTGGTAGCAAAAACTCGAAGAGCAGTTATTTTGAAAAACGAAATTAGTATTTCCTGGAAATCAAAAGCCAGAGAAGCTTCTCTAAAAATAATTTTTACACAAAAAAAACAATTCTTTTTTCAGTAAACAAGGAAAAAGGCAAAATTCTAATTTTTCATATTCACGTATTGCAGTGCCAATCCAAGGTTCCATCCTTTGGAAGCTTGGATTACCGCCTGAAGATCATCAATTTTTTTTCCTGAAACGCGTACAATATCATCCATAATTGAAGCCTGGACTTTAAACTTTTCATCTTTTATCAACTTTACAATTTTCTTTGCATCTTCCTGGCTGATTCCGTTTTTGACGGAAATTTCTTTTTTCACCACTTTGCCACTTTGATATGGCTCTTTTTTTAAATCATAAATTTCTGCCGCCAAACCTTGTTTCATGCTTTTACTGATCAGCACATCAATAATCTGATTTAATTTCATTTCACTGTCTGCTTCAAGATTTAATTTTAAATCTTTTTTATTTAAATCAACTACAACATGATTTCCTTTAAAATCAAAACGATTTTTGATTTCTTTTTCAACCGTGTTGATTGCATTATCAAGCGTTTGAAGATCCACTTTACTTACGATATCAAATGAAGGCATAATCAAAATTTTAATTTTTTAAAAGAACAAAGATAGGATTGTTGAATTTTGGATTGCAGATAAATTTAGCAAAATAATTTCTTTAAAAGTTGTCAGTAAACAAACAAAAAACCACGTTTCTTCTTTCCATTTTCTCGCTGCTTCTTATTTCGTTCTTCATCCTTCCAAATTTTTTTTCTTAAATTAGGCAACTTTCATTTCAATTGTTATTATGGCTTTAAATATTGGCATCGGCTTCGTTACAGGAAGAAAACATTTCAAAAATGTGCTTAATTCCTACATTAATAATTGGGTAGAGCATGGATTATTTCAGGACAAAAATATCCGGTTGCATTTGTTGGTGGCTTACGATCTAAAATATCACAAAACGGAATTAAGTGATTACAAAAATATTGATCCAGAATTGGCCGCAATGGTTCATTCTATTAAATATTACGGAAAATCGTCTATGGAGGAAGAGCGCAAATTGTTAGAACAGAAGGGGATTATTACACGTGAAGAATCTGAACTGCTTTTTGGTGAAGGCTATGCGAAAAAAAGAAACGCCGTTGTCTATTTTGCAAAAAAAAATAAAATGGACCGGCTGATGTTTTTAGACGATGATGAATATCCGGTAGCCACAATGAAAAACGAATATGGCAACTTAATTTGGATGGGCCAAAGTGTCCTTGCAACGCATTTAAAATATAATCCGGATGCAGATATTACGCACGGTCATCATTGCGGTTATATTTCTCCGATTCCGCACATTTTGTTCAATGATGTGCTGACAGAAAAAATTTTTAAATTATTTATTGAAGCAATCAGTAACGAAATTGTTTCGTGGGATGTGGTGAAAAAAACGATCATTGAAAACAAAGGTGTTACTTATGCAAATCCGGATGTGATCAATCGATCCATTCTTGAAAAAGTGGAAGAAATCAATGGAATGAAATTTATTTCAGGAGCCAATCTTTGTTTTAATCTTCACAATATTAAAAATCTTCCTCCTTTTTACAATCCCCCTGGAGCGCGCGGCGAAGATACTTTTATGAGTACCTCGCTTTCTATGATGAAAGTTTTAAAAGTTCCCTGTTATACTTTTCATGACGGTTTTTTAAATTATAAAAATATTTTAAACGGAATCCTTCCAAATGTTTTGGAACCGGTTGATGCAAGTTCAGCCGCAATTGTAAAAAGGTTTTCAAATGCGGCGATTGGATGGATTCGCTATAAGCCGCTCATGGTCTATATTACACAGTATGAACAATTTGATGCAATCATGAAGGATGTTGAAGAAAAATTGGAATTAACGATTCCAAAATTGTGCAGATATTTTCATACAAATCATTTTGAACAAATCAGGCATGAGTTCTTTCGCTACCGTAATAATGTGAAAAGACATTTCGCTGCTTTTCAATATACAAAAGCAGCCTGGGCAAAAGTAATGGCTGATATTGAAGAAGTTTTTGCTGCAGAAATTTCTGATTAGAAGAGAATATAAATTGCGGTTATTTATTTGTTTGCTGTATTTATTTTCTAAAAAATCGTTTTATAACAGTTATGGAGACACGAAAATATTAAGATAAAAAAATCATTCTTTTTTTTATGCAAATTCTTCAAAAATATTTTACAAATTTTACGCAAATCCAAATTCAGCAATACGCTGCACTTAAACGTTTATATGAAGATTGGAATCAAAAAATAAATGTGATCTCCAGAAAGGACATGGATCATTTTTATGAACATCATGTTTTACATGCTCTTTCTATTGCTTGGCAATTTAATTTTCCGGATGGGTATAATATTATGGACCTTGGCTCTGGCGGCGGATTCCCGGGTATTCCGCTGGCAATTTTTTTCCCGAATGTGCACTTTCATTTAGTAGATAGCATCAACAAAAAATTAAAAGTAGTTGAGGCGATTGTAAATGAAATCAATTTAAAAAATGTAACGGTGCAACATACGCGCGCAGAAGAAATCAAAGACAAAAAATTTGATGTAGTCGTTTCAAGAGCTGTGGCACCTTTAAAAGACCTGTGGTATTGGAGCAAACCATTATTAAAGAAAAAACCTGTAGATCAGCCCAAAAAAATAAGCGGCCTTATTTGTTTAAAAGGCGGCAATCTTGCTCAAGAAATTGCTGAAAGCCGCCTCCAGCCCAGAGTTTGGGAAATCAGCAAAATTTTTGAAGAAAATTTTTTTGAAGAAAAATATATTTTATTAATCAGGTAGTTACCAATTTAATTTTAAAACATTATTATCCAAATTTACATCAGCCATTCTTTTTGTCGGGTCTATTTCTGCTTTTATCAATTGGTTTAAAGGATGTTTAAATTCAACAATGTAAGTTGGATTTGTCCAGTTCCATTCCTGGTGGACAAATCTTTTTTCTGAATTTTCGACGGGTTTATTTGCGAGCATCATGTCCATCGGAATGTAATGAAGTTCTTTCGTACTGTCTTTGAAGGTTAGCTCAAGATCAATGGGCATGGGCATTTGGCCAATTCTTCTTAATCTTATTTTAGTCATGCCGCTGTCTTCCCACAGACTATCAATGCTATAATCAATTGTTTTAATTGTGTTTAGCCAATACTCTTTGTACCAACCCAACTGAATGCCACTCACATCCTGCGCCACTTTAAAAAAATCATTTGGATTCGGATGTTTCAAATGCCAGAGATCATAATATTTCAGCAAGATCTTATCTCTTAGAGAATCGCTCACAATATATCCAAGTTGCTCCAGCAAAATTGCCCCTTTTGAATAAGCGTTTACTTCATAAGCCACATTGGTATTGTAATGATCAGAGTTGGTTGTCATCGGCTCTGCAAGATTTAATTTTTGTAAAAAATAATAACTACGATAAGAGTCTGCATGGTTTATTGGAAGCGCTTTAGCAGAAGATTCAACTCCTTTTACCTTATTATAATAAGCATAAACCTCACCCTCCGCATAACTTGCATAACCTTCATCCATCCACGGATGTTCATTTTCATTCGAACCCATCATCATTTGATACCAGCTATGCATCCATTCATGAAAAGCGGTTCCCAGGCTTGGCCCTTTCATTAAAGTTGCCATCGGATATTCCATGCCGCCATCGCCGCCCTGGATAAAAGAATATTGCGGATATAAATATTTACCAAAACGCTTTTCCATATAAGGCAAAACGATAACAGCAGCATCAGCGATAGTTTGCCAGTTTTTTTCGAGTGAATCTACTTTTTTATAAATCACATTGATTGTTACGCCATTCACATTTCTTACTAGATGTTCATAATTTGGATCTGCAGCCCAAACAAAATCATGGACATTTTTTCCAACAAAATGCCAGGTGCGTTTTGGAGAAGAAATATTTTTTAAATCTATTCCGGATTTGTCATAACCCCAACCAATTTCATTGGCGTTTTCTAAAATCCCGGTTGCGCCAATTTTATAAGATTTATCAATTTTAATAGTCACATCATAATCACCCCAAATGCCGTAAAACTCGCGCGCAACATACTGTGGCGTGTGCCAACCTTCATAATCATACTCGCATAATTTTGGATACCACTGGCTCATACTGTAACGAATTCCTTCGGCGTTGTCGCGGCCGCTCCTTCGTATCTGAACCGGAACCTGCGCTTCAAAAACGACATCAAAATTTACTTTACTTTTTGGTAGAATTGCTTTGGTAAGATCCACTTCGAGAATCGTTCCATGAACTTTCGTCGGTTGATCTACACCATTCATTTTTAAAGATTTAATTTTTTGAAAACCAATTTCTGATGGTGTCAATTTTGAAATTCGGTCTCTTACCCGCTGGTCCCAATCAGGGCGGTCATTTACGAGAATTTTTCCAAGTTCCCTGCTTCTTACATCCATTTGGCTCCCCGGTTGAAATGCATTCCAGTACAAATGAAAATAGACTTTTGTGAGTTTATCAGGAGAGTTATTGGTGTATTCTAATTTCTGAATCCCATTGATCATATTTGTATTTACATCCACATCGATATTCATATTATATTTCACTTTTTGCTGCCAGCGGTCCGGTTGGGCGACAACAAAAACTAAAAAACAAAAATTAAAAATTAATAAAAGAGAAAATTTTTTATTCATGATTTCGATTTAAAAAATAAAGGTTGTAAACATCGTAAAAGATAGGGTTATAACAAAACAAAAAATGTGAAAGAAAAAAATGTGAAAATATGAAAATTCTCAAAGGCATTTGTTATTGATCACAGAATTTTAAAAAGAATCACAAATTGGGGCTTTGAAACCCCAAATTTTTCATGCCTCTTTTTATTTCAGGGCAACTCATAAATAAGTTCCATAAAAGACCCGTGCGATAATTTTCTATCATCACAATTTGCGGCCCCTGATCTATGGCAAGAAAAGAATCTGCGAACCAAAAATCTGACAAATTAAAAGCGTCAATAAATCCATAATCTTTAAATAATTTATCACCCAATTTGTAGTAAAAAAAACGCAACGCATTCATGGATTGCGTAGGCGTATAAGGCAATGAAGAAATTGCGGCTGCCGGAGAAATAACACCATCATCATTTGTAGGAGAATGCGCGGAATAAAAGTTGAGATTATCATCGCTTGCCGTAAGCCCCCAAATGCTGCGGCCATAACCATTAAAATGTTGAGGATTTGCCACGCAATAATTATAATTAATTAAAGAGTGTGCCGTATTTTGTGTGAAATAATTTGCATACACATCAATAAGATCTTTTGGATTTATTCCTAAAAAAGAATAATGGGAAAAGAAAAGCGGTCCACCCAAGCCTGGCCCCAGTGGCAGTTGTACTCCGTATGAAGTTGCGCCATTTTTCATTCCACCATTCGATGCCCAGCCATTGTCATACACAATTTTAGGGATAGAATCCTTGTTAGCAGAAGCGGCGAGAACATAGACGACCAGTGCCTCATTCCAACCTTTTATTTGCACATTTATGTCAAAATCATATTCAGGGCTCCAATGCCAGAACAACACGTTTTGTCCACCATTTCTAAACCAGTCCCATTCAATTCCGTTCCATAAAATGTTGATGTTATTTCTTAGTGTTGTTTCATCAGAGTTAGTTGAATTAAAATATTGCCGCGCGCATAATAAGCCCTGCATCAGGAAAGAAGTTTCTACCAAGTCTGCTCCATTATCTTTTTGGCTGAATGGAACTGTTACGCCTGTTGCGCCGTTTATCCAGTGTGAAAATGCGCCATGATACCGGATACATTTATCTTTTAAAAAGCTCACGATGGTATTGATTCTTTGCAATCCATCTGCACGCGAAATAAAATTTCTATTAATCCCGACCAAAATACTCATTACGCCAAAGCCGGTGCCACCGGTAGTTACAATATCACCCGAAGTATTCCTTTCTCTTGCCATTCCCGAAACGGGATGACCGAAATCCCAAAAATATTTGAAGGTTTGTTTTTGAATAAGGGTTAACAATGCGCTGTCCGAAACTCGCGTAAATTTATCTGTTGAATCAACTGTTGTAATGATATCAATTGCATTTTCTTTTGCTAAAACAACATCTTGATTTGATTGGATGCCGGTAGTTAAAGTGAGCGTGTATTTGGATAAAAATTGCAAAGAAGAAATCGGTTTTAATTCCAGAACGCTGTCTTTGTTTTTATAAGATATATTGTAAGGAACGGGGTTTCCGGAAATATTTTTCAGAGAAATATTATTGGCGGCAGAAGCCTGATCAACCGGGGCTGTAAAAGAAATTCTGATAACTGGGTTTAAACCAACATTGAAAAAATTATTGGTTCTATCAGCAATACTATCGTTTATTTTTATCGAAGTAATTAAAAAGCTTCCGGCTGGGGGCGGGGGTACAGGTTCCGTTTTTTTTGCGCAGCTAAAAGATAATAGAGATAAAAATAATAAAAGGTAAATTTTCATAAATAACAAGTTACGCAATTAAAAAAATCGCTGCCCTTAAATTTAATAGAAAGGCTTTTATGAAAATAGAAATCGGCAATATTTGTTTGTTTACCGTTACCGGCAAATATATTTTGTAAACTAAGAAATAATAATGCGAGAGTTTATTTACTGATACCCTTAGTCATTCAAATGATACTCTTAGCCATTCAAAATTAAAACAGAATTTAATTTTTGCCGGTTTGTTTTTTTCTTTCATTATAAGCAGCGAGAAATTTTTTTCCTGATTCTGTAACATAGATACACAACATTTTTTTGTCATGAACCTTTTCCATTTTAGTTCCTATAAACCCACGCTTGTAAAGTCCTGCCAACGAAGATTTCATGTCTTCGGGAAGACACGGGGTCCCCGCGGTGGCCGAAGATTCTTTTTCAAAACATTCTTTTAGTTTTTCTATCATTCTTTTTGTAGGTGGACGAAAAGATATTTCCATGGATCATTTTTTTACAACCTAATCATTTCTTTTAATTTCATTTTAATAAATAACAATAAAAGAATGTGCCGAAAATAAATTTGGACTAACATTGAAGCATCAATTACTTTTTTAAGGTTAATAAATTTTTAACCAGTGTATCTGTTTCTAAAAGTACCGTCTCAAAATGTGGATGTTTTGTCCAGTCGATTACACGATGTAATTTTCTGTTGAGCGGCGCCCATCTTTGCGGTTCGCCATCCATGCTGATAATGATCGAGGGTGTGTCAAATGCATCAGCGAGATGGGAAACTCCGGTGCAATTTGAAATTAATGCAAAAGCATTTTTTATCAATATAGCCACTGCGCCAAGAGAAGTTTTATCAGTAAGATCTATCGGAAGATGATGCATGCATTTAATTACTTCAGCAGTGATATCCCTCTCATCTTCGGTGCCGCTAAGAACCGCAGCGAAGCCTTGTTCAATACAATAATCTGCAATCAACGCAAAGAACTGTGGTGGCCACTGGCGCCATTTTCCGCGCGATCCGGGATGAATACAAACATAATTTTGAGGATAAACAGGAGCCAACAATTCATCAAAATCTTTTTGATCCTGTTTGGTTAACGGAAATTCCAAATGATCGCCCTGAACAGGGATTTGCAAATGTTCCATCAACAAAAGATGACGCCTTATTTCAGATCCATGATCTGGATAAGGGATGAAAAAAGGCGAGTCAACAAAACTATCGTCATTATAAAAGCCAGCGACATGTTTTGCACCAAACGTAAACATCAGCGGATTTACAATCGTTCCGTTACCCTGCATCTGCAATAACAAATCAAAATTTTCTTTGCGAACTAATTTGATAAAATCATCTAACACAGGTTCGTCAAAAGGCTGTTCGGGCAAGCCCGGAAACCCGGGGAAATGTATAAATTTATCAAAATAATTTTTAAATCTTTCTGTGAAGTTTTTCGCCCAGGGCAAACCTAATAGAGTGATGTTTGCAGAAGGATATTCATGGCGAAGAGAGCGAATGGCAGGGATTATACAAAGCATATCGCCCAATTGCAATGCACGGAATACAGCGATTTTTTTAATATGTGTCAGCTCTTTTATCATACACGCAGCACTTTAAATTTGACGACGCCGTAAAGATTCCAGAAGACGGAAATAAAAGGGATTAATAACGAAGTGGCTATCATTTCTAAAACATGTTTAAATGATAATGATGCATTCGATAACCGTTTTAAAATAAATGAAACCGTTAAATAGGTCCATGCAGCTAAACAAACTAACGCGAGTATTTTTTGGCCATGATACCATTCTGTGAAAAAAGATATGAATAAAATAATCATCAGATAATAATTTCGCAAAGCTGGCGAACCAATTTTTTCTTTATACAGTTGTGGATGTTTTTTAAACAACAATGCATTGAACATTGATTTACGCTGTTCTTTCAAACTTACGCCCCACGGCACTTCCCGTGTCGGATGAACAACCACAGCCTCGTCTATTTTTTTTATCGGGATATCTTCTTTCAGAAATTTAAATTCAAGATCGCTGTCTTCGCGCCAGGCCATAGTAAACTCTTCATCAAAACCATTTACCATTTCAAGCGATGTTTTTGTGCAGGCACAATTGGCGGTAACAAATTCTGCAGTTTCAAGATTGGCTGTGTTCAATTCAAAGTCGGTAGGTGCAGAAGATAAGGGAACAACCACTTTTCCTGTTAATGCAATTGCAGAATATCCATAAAATTCAAAGGCATTATATAGATTTTTTATCCAGTTAAAATCTGGAATGCAATCATCATCAGTAAACAAAATTAATTGTCCTTTTGCTATTCTCCAACCAGCATTTCTGGCAGCAGCGGGGCCTTTTTTAAAAGGCAATGAATAACAAAAAATGTTGTCGAAAAAATCAAAGAGCAGTGATTGCGAAAGAACTTTATTCGTGTCTTCATCAATACCATCTGTTACAATAATAATTTCATAGTCATCCTCCGGGAAATCCTGTGATATTAAGGCTTCCATGCATCTCTTCAATAAAAGCGGACGTTTATAAGTTGGAACAATTATGGAAACTTTTACAGGCATTTAATTACAAAATTTTATCATTCTAATTATTTTTTTCTAGCAAAAATGAATTAATAACCAAGGCATCAAAAGGCGATGTCCAGAAACATTCAATGGCATCGCGTGGCGTACACACGATTGGCTCTCCCCGCGTGTTAAAGGACGTATTTACCAACACAGGCACACCGGTTAATTTTTTAAATTCTTTTAAAAGTGCGCAATAGCGCGGATGCTGCTTTTCATTCACTGTTTGAATTCTTGCAGTGCCATCAACATGGCGCACAGCAGGAATTTTGTTGGCTTTATCAGATCTTACATAATAAACAAATAGCATGAAGGGAGATTGGCCGGCATTTTCAAACCATTCGCTGGCGTCACTTTCAAGAACTACTGGAGCTATGGGCCTAAAATCTTCACGGTCTTTTATATCGTTTAATTTCGCCTGCATTTCTGCATGTATTGGCGAAGCCAAAATAGAACGTGCACCCAAAGCGCGCGGGCCAAATTCCATTCTTCCCTGGAACCATCCGATGATTTTATCTTCTGCTAAAATTGCTGCTGTCTCTTTTGCAACATTGTCTAATTTCCTGTAAGGCACTTTTATCCATTTTAAAAAATTCTCCACTTCTTCATCTGTATATTCAGGCCCCCAGTAACAATGATCCATCGTGAAGGATTTTGTTTCATCTTTTCTCAATTGGGCATCAACCCACAATGCTGCTCCCAGCGCCGTTCCCGCATCTCCGGACGCGGGCTGTACCCAAACATTTTTGAAATTTCCGTATTCACGGATCACTCCATTTAGTACACAATTCAAAGCAACACCACCAGCCATACACAAATTTTCTTCCTCCGTTTCTTTCTGGAACCAGTTCACCAATTGCAAAACTGTTTCTTCCAAAACTTTTTGTAATGAATAGGCAATGTCAAAATGATGCTGCAAAAAGGGTTCGTCTTTTTTTCGCGCTTTTCCAAAACGTTCTTCCAGTTTCAAATCGCTGATCGTGTAATTTCCATTCTCTCCGACATGGATCATAGAACGGAATTCATTTAAATAAACCGGTTTGCCATAGGAGGCGAGCGCCATTACTTTATACTCATCTGATGAATGCAAAAATCCGAGATAGCCTGTCACTTCTTCATACAATAAGCCTAAAGAATGAGGCATAAAAACTTCTGAAATTTTTGTTAGATCATTTCCTTTTCCCAAATAATAACTGGTTGTAGTTTTTTCTCCCCGGCCGTCGATGGTTAGCACGGCCGCATGAGAAAAAGGCGATGGGAAAAAAGCACTTGCTGCATGAGCAATATGATGTTCTATATAATGCCATTTTTCAATGGAAGGCTTGACATCTGCAAATCTTTTTTGTAAATGATGAGGATAGCCATCAGCAAGCAGTCGCGGCGCATTGATGATAAAAGATAAAAATAAAGGATCCCATTCAGAACCGCCGTCTTCGTACTTTTCACGAGTGGGCGAATAAGGGATGGAAACTTTCGCTTCGTTCAAATTATCAGCAAGAATTTTTGGATCAAAAGAATACGCTATTTTGTCTACATCGCTTAAATGAATTTCAGCAACACCCAAACAATAATCAATTGCGTTGTAGGGCAATTGATAAGTTGAAAAAGGTACAGGCCTCTTTCCATGTTTTATATGAGTAAAACGCTCTTCTTCTGCCGCGGCTAGTAATTTTCCATCTCTCAAAATACAAGCTGCTGAATCATGGAACACTGCATTGATGCCTAAAATATACATGCTAAATTTTTCTTTTTTAGTGAAGCCATTTTAATGAATTCCAAATAGTGCACCAACCATTTTTATAAAAGAAATTTGCGAAACAGCGACTCGAAAAATGAAATGAAAAAATCAACCCTTTTAATCAAAAAAATCCGGTTTATCTCAATTTGTAGCCTTTAATTTTATGCTTTTGGCGATGAATTTGGTAGTCGAAAAAACATCTGAATTTCCCTCAAGTACAACTAAGTTTTTTCTGACTGAAGTATGTAGAAACGATTCTACACGCCTACTGCTTTTAGTACTATTTATTTCACAAACTTTCGCTCCTTCTAAGCGATTCTTGTTGGCATATTTTTTACATTTTACAGATTGAAAACTGTATTGATCACCTGTTATTAAAATTCAATGAAAACTTTAAAAAGCGCGATTACTGTGTTTACGTGGCATATTCACGGTACTTATCTTTATTATTTATCGCAGGGGAATTACAAAATTTATATCCCGGTCACCAAAGAAAAACAGGAAGGGTATTATGGCAAAGGCAAGACTTTTCCTTTCGGTGATAATGTGATAGAAATTCCGGCAGAAGAAGTAAAGAATTTTAAGTTTGATTGTGTTTTATTTCAATCAAATAAAAACTGGCTTGTTGACCAATACGAAATATTAAATAAAAAACAACGGCAGTTACCGCGCATCTATCTTGAACACGATCCACCAACACATTCACCTACCGACACGAAGCATGTGGTAAATGACCCTGATGTTGTCATTGTACATGTGTCCAATTTTAATAAATTAATGTGGAACAATCAAAACAGCAAAATTGTAAAGGTGATGGAGCACGGTGTTATTTCCCCCAAATCGATTTATAAAGGCGATTTAGAGAAGGGAATTGTTGTAGTGAATAATCTATTCCAACGCGGCAGAAGATTGGGCACAGATATTTTTAGAGAAGTAAGTAAAAAGATTCCACTTGATCTAATAGGAATGGGGACAAAAGAATATGGAGGGCTTGGTGAAGTTTTGCACGGCGATCTTCCTGAATTTATTAGTCATTATCGCTTCTTTTTTAATCCTATAAGATACACCAGTCTTGGGCTTGCGGTGATTGAATCAATGATGACCGGAATGCCCATCGTGGCGCTCGCAACTACTGAATATGTTACTATAATCAGAAATTATGAAACGGGATTTATCAGTACGGACGTTGACTACCTGGTTCATAAAATGCAACTTCTTTTGTCCAATAAAGGGTGGGCTGCAGATATTGGTGCAAAAGGAAAACAATATGCCGAAGAGCGGTTTAATATAAACCGTTTTACCGAAGAATGGGAAAATGTTTTTGAATCTGCAATTTCAAAAAATGAAAATTATGAAAAGGAGAATCGCGTTTATCAGTGAACACGCTTCGCCGCTCGCTACGCTTGGTGGTGTGGACAGCGGGGGCCAGAACGTATATGTGGCGGAGCTTCCAAAGCAATTGGTAAAACTTGGTTATAGCGTTGATGTGTACACGAGAAAAGAAAGTGAGACGATTAATGAAGTAATAAACTGGCTTCCGGGAATCAGGGTAATTCATATAAAAGCAGGGCCACCAAAAGTAGTTCCAAAAGAAAAATTGCTTTCGCTGATGGACGAATTTGCAGTGAGTATGATCGCCTTTATCCGGCAGGAGGAAGTTTGTTACGAATTGATTCATGCAAACTTTTTTATGTCTGCTTTGGTTGCTTCAAAGGTGAAAAAAGTTTTTCACATTCCCTATGTTGTCACCTTTCATGCATTGGGACTTGTAAGAAAAATTCACCAAAAAGAAATGGATCAGTTTCCGCCTGAACGGATAGAAATCGAAAGACGCATTCTGAAAAATGCCGATCATATTATTGCGGAATGCCCGCAGGACAAGGAAGATATGGTTCACCTGTATCATGCACTGCCAGAAAATATCTCTATCGTCCCATGCGGATTTAGCGCGAAAGAATTTTACCCGGTTGACAAAAAAAAGGCAAGAAGAATTTTGAGTTTTGATGAAGATGAAAAAATTATTTTGCAATTAGGAAGAATGGTTCCGCGAAAAGGAGTGGACAATGTAATACGGGCTTTGGGCAGAATTAAAAAGGATAGCAAATCGTTGCGTTTGGTGATTGTCGGCGGCGAACATGATACACCTGATCCATCTTTGTGCCCTGAATTAGCACGGTTACAAAAGTTAGCTTCGGATGAAAATGTCCAGTCATCAGTTGTTTTTACCGGCAGAAAACAAAGAGGCGCATTAAAGTTTTATTATGCCGCCGCTGACTTATTTATTACCACTCCGTGGTATGAGCCATTTGGAATTACTCCGCTTGAAGCAATGGCTTGCGGTACTCCGGTAATTGGCTCAAATGTAGGCGGCATCAAGTTTACAGTGGAAGAAGGAAAAACCGGTTTTCTTGTTCCGCCACATGATCCCAAAGCATTGGCAGAAAGAATCGAAGATTTGTTAGTCAATGAAAAACTTTTGACGTTCATGCGACGCAACTCATTAAAAAGAGTAAATAAATATTTTACCTGGAAATCTGTTGCGAATTCCTGCCACGAATTATATGAAAAAATAACCCGCGTAAAACGCAAAGAAGTTTGCCACACAAGACTTATTAATATTGATAATTTTAATTTACAAAATGCCGGAATGTTATTAAAAGATCCATTTTATTTAACCCACAATATACCGGCAATAGATGAATAAAGCAGTTTTTATTGATAAGGACGGAACCCTAATCAGCAATGTGCCTTATAATGTGAATCCTCAATTGATCTGTTTTGAAGAGCACGCGTTTGAGAGTTTGTATTTACTGCAACAAAAAGGATATTATTTGATTGTTGTTTCTAACCAGCCTGGCATTGCTTTAGGATATTTTAAAGAAGAGGAATTGAAAGCTGTGAAAAAAAAAATAGAATCGTCTCTGCTGGAAAATAAGGTGATGCTGAATGGGTTTTATTATTGTCCGCATGCCGAAGATGAAGGTTGCAATTGCCGAAAACCAAAGCCAGGCTTATTTTTTAAAGCAGCAAGAGATATGGAAATTGATCTTTCCAAATCGTGGATGATCGGTGACATTTTGAATGATATAGAAGCGGGAAAAAGATCAAATTGTAAAACTATTTTAATTGATAATGGCAATGAAACGGAATGGATTTGGAACAAACATCGGATTCCTCACTATATAGTAAATCACTTGAAAGCTGCCGCAGAAATTGTCCTGCTTAATCCATCATAAATAATGACAATGAATGATTGGAACAATTGTAAAAATATTTTGGTGATCCGGGCTGATAATATGGGTGATCTGCTTATGTCATCGCCGGCAATCCGTGCGTTGAAAGAAGCTCTTCATTGCAAAATTACTTTGCTTACTTCGGCTATGGGAAATCTGATTGCTCCATTTATTAAAGAAATTGATAATACAATTGTTGCTGAACTTCCCTGGGTAAAAATCGCCAAGCCTGTAAATGAAAAGGATTTTAAAATGCTTGTTGAGCGGCTGCACAAATTAAAATTTGATGCTGCGGTTATCTTTACCGTTTATAGCCAGAATCCTTTGCCAGCAGCGATGTTGGCGTATATGGCCGGAATTCCCAAAAGGCTTGCTTACTGTCGCGAAAATCCTTATCATCTTCTTACAGATTGGATGATAGAAAAAGAACCTTATTCTTTTATTCAGCACCAGGTAAAAAGAGATTTGCAACTTGTAAAAATGATTGGCGCTCAAACTGAAGACCAAAGAATAAAAATAATTTTTTCAGAAACAGTAAAGAAAGATGTGTTGGAAAAATTATCTGCCATCGGAGTAGATCTCAAAAAAGATTGGCTCATTCTGCATCCTGGCGTTAGCGAAATAAAAAGAGAATATCCCCAAAGCTATTGGGTAGAAACAGGAAAATTATTAAGAGATCAATTGGATTTTCAACTTCTAATAACCGGTTCATTTGCTGAAAAGAATTTGTGTGGAAGTATTCAACGAGGCATCGGCAGAAAATCATTTTCACTTGCCGGTTTTTTTTCTATTGAAGAATTTGTTACGCTTGTTAGTCTTACTGCGTTGGTAGTTTCTGTAAACACGGGAACGGTGCATATCGCGGCGGCAACACAGACGCCGGTGATTGTTTTATACGCACTTACTAATCCTCAACATACGCCCTGGCGAGTAAATTCCAAGGCCTTATTTTTTTCAGTAAAAGAGGATTTGCGTAGCAAAAATGAAGTGGTCAATTATGTGAGCCAACATCTGATGGATAAAGCTTTGAAGCCCCCTGCGCCTGTGCAAATTGTGGAAGAAGCAGAGAAATTATTGAATTTGAAAGTTCGAATTCAGTAGGCCAATAAATATTGTTAATTCGTGTTTTTTGATCAAGAAAGATTAGTATCCTCTCACATTTTTCCCTTCCATATAATTGAGGAAAGCATTGTTCACTACACGGTTTCCGCCGGGCGTTGGATAATTTCCGGTAAAATACCAATCGCCCAAGTTGGTCGGGCAACTCACATGCAAATCCTCTATGGTCTGATAAATAATTTCTACAGGAAGATTAATTTCCGGCGGTGTGATCAATTGCGCAATTTTATGATCAATTTCTTCTAAAGTAAAAGGTTTATAAATTGCGCGAACCAGATTTTCTGTGTGCAACTGATTGTTTCTTTTTAGTTCCTTACATTTTTCAACAAGCTCTTTCAATATCGGTTCCATTCCTCTATCTTTTATCAGTTGCATCGCGGCTTTGAAGGCTACGAATTCGCCGAGTTTGCTCATGTCAATTCCATAACAATCGGGGTATCTTATTTGCGGTGCAGAAGAAACAACAATGATTTTTTTGGGTTCAAGGCGGGCCAGCATACGAATAATACTTTCGCGTAAAGTAGTTCCTCTTACAATAGAATCATCTATCACAACCAGTGTATCAATTCCTTTTCTTACTGTTCCGTAAGTAATGTCATAAACGTGCTGCACCATTTCGTTACGACTGTTGTCTTCGGTAATGAAAGTGCGCAATTTCACATCTTTGATTGCTATTTTTTCCATCCGGACTTTTCGGTTCACCATCTCCGTCAGTTTCTCTTCATCATAATCTTTCCCCCAACTTAAGATTCTTTCAATTTTTATTTTATTTAAATAATCTTCAACGCCTTTTATCAATCCATAAAATGCAATTTCTGCCGTGTTGGGGATGAAAGAAAAAATGGTATTTTTCAAATCATAATTGACAGCTCGTAAAACCCTTTCACTCAGGTGATGACCCAATGCAATTCTTTCGCGATAAATTTTTTCGTCGCTTCCTCTCGAAAAATAAATCCTCTCAAAACTGCATGCTTTTCTTTCTTTCGGTTCCAGTATCTGCTCAATAGAATATTGTCCGTCGGGTGTTGCGATCAAAGCGTTTCCCGGCATTAATTCTTTTACCTTATTTTCCGTAACATTAAATGCAGTGCGGATTGCAGCGCGTTCGCTTGCGGCAACAATTACTTCGTCGTCCACATAATAATAGCAAGGGCGAATTCCATGCGCGTCTCTTACAACGAATCCTGTTCCGTTTCCGGTAAGTCCACCAAATGTAAATCCACCATCAAAAAAAGGAACAGATTTTTTTAAAACCTGGGCGATATCCATGCCCTCAGGAGAAGCTTCATCCGCTTTTTTTAAAAAATGATGAATCACATCCATCATTGCGCCCAGGTCGCTTTCGCGGTCCTGTTCGTCCCGTGGACTATTTATGAGGGAATATAATTCGTCTTTGTTGATAAGATTAAAGTTTCCAGCCAGCGCCAGGTTTTGTGCAGGAATTGTATTTCTCTTTATGAAAGGATGACAAAATTCGACATTATTTTTTCCCTGGGTTCCGTAACGCAAATGGCCGAGTAATAATTCACCGAGAAAATCAATATGACCTTTCATCAAACCGGCGTGTTGCTCAATATCCGGATGATATTTCTTAATTTCATTTACCTGATTTCCAATCTGGGCAAAGAGTTCAGCGATGGCCTGGTTGGCGACGCTCCGGTTCCGGTGAAGAAACGGATAACCTGGTTCAGTATTTAATTTGATAGATGCAATGCCAGCGCCATCCTGACCACGGTTATGTTGCTTTTCCATCAACAGGTACAGCTTGTTTAAGCCATACAGAACAGTTCCATATTTTTGCCGGTAGTAAGAAAAAGGTTTGCGGAGCCTTATTAAAGCAAGGCCACATTCATGTTTGATTTCGTCGCTCATATATTTGAGAAGAGTGCAAAATTACAATTTATCGCTCTCTTTTTTGTTTTCCGCGCAATTTTCTTGTGTTATAATCTTGCTATTTTTCCTAAGCATCATTCAGAATTTAATTATAATACGCTCATATTTAATTTGAAAATGAAAAGTTTGAAAAAATTTTTTTTAACAAGATGATTTTTTTGATTTAATTTCATATTTTATACAAAAAAATTAAAACGTTATGGCACGACCTGTTAGAAATAATGAAGTTGCAGGCAAATTAAAAACCCTCAAAGAACAATTAGCTGATTATAAAGAAGAACTGAAAACGGTGCATCCCACTTATAAAATCTCAAAAAATGGTAAGCGGTTGAGTAATATTAACGCGACCATAGTGAGACTGGAAAGAGAAATCGAGGAACTCAAAAAAAGATAGCGGAACAATAAGGGCCTTGTCTTTTCCATTATAATTTATTGCTCAAAGAAAATGCATTTCTAAAAGGAGAAGTGCGTTTTTTTGTGCTCCTGTTCATAAAAAGTTTCCAATTTTTTTTCAACGGAAAATGAAAAGAATTGGATCTTAAAATGAACGGGTCTCTTTTCTATTCTATGTAGTAATTTCTTTGTATAATCAAAAGTTTAACTTTGCGAAAATTTTTTCAATGCCTTATTAAACGGCAAAATTTTATTGAACTATATGAATATTGAACATCTTTCGGAGCAGCAAATTATTCGCCGGGAAAAATTGAAAGAACTTTCCAAGCTCGGTATTGACGCCTATCCGGCTGAATTATTTCCTGTAAATACTACGGCTGCTTTTATAAAAAATAATTATAGAGGCGAAGAGAACAAAAGCGATTTTACGGATGCTTACGTTGCGGGGAGAATTTTAAGTATTCGCGATATGGGAAAGGCTTCTTTTGCGGTTTTGCAGGATTCAACCGGGAAAATACAATTGTACATCCGGAGAGATGACATTGCTCCAAAAGAAGATAAAACACTTTACAATATTGTCTGGAAAAAGCTGCTTGATATTGGAGATATTATCGGCGTGAAAGGCTATGTTTTCACTACAAAAACCGGTGAGATTTCTATTCATGTGTCAGAGCTAAAAATTCTGTCAAAATCCTTGCGACCTTTGCCTGTTGTGAAAGAAAAAGATGGTGAAACTTTTGATGAAGTTACTGATGCGGAGTTTCGTTATCGCCAGCGTTATGCTGATCTGATTGTAAATCCGCATGTCAAAGAAATCTTTGTCAAAAGAACAAAGATGCTGAATGCCATACGTGAATTTTTGAATGAACGAGGAGCACTTGAAGTAGATACACCTGTTTTGCAAAATATCCCGGGCGGCGCTGCTGCGCGGCCTTTTAAGACTCATCACAACGCTTTGGACGTTCCTTTTTATTTGCGGATTGCAAACGAGCTTTATTTAAAAAGATTGATTGTCGGCGGCTTTGAATGGGTGTATGAATTCAGTAGAAATTTTAGAAACGAAGGAATGGACCGCACACATAATCCGGAGTTTACTGTGCTTGAATTTTATGTGGCTTACAAAGATTATTTGTGGATGATGGAAACGACAGAACAGTTATTGGAGAAAACCGCATTAGCCGTAAATGGGACTACAAAAGTTTTTTCTGGCGACAAAGAAATTGATTTTAAAGCGCCTTACAAAAGAATAACGATGTATGACGCGATTAAAGAATTTACCGGAATTGATATCAGTGAAAAAGATGAAGAAGGATTGCGAGAAGTTTGTCAGCAAATAGGAATACACGTCGATAACACAATGGGCAAAGGGAAATTGGTTGATGAAATTTTTTCGGAAAAATGTGAAGATCATTTTGTGCAGCCAACTTTTATCATCGATTACCCTGTGGAGATGAGCCCGCTTACAAAAAAGCATCGCAGCAAAGCCGGATTAGTAGAACGTTTCGAGTTAATTGTCAATGGAAAAGAAATTGCCAATGCTTACACTGAATTAAATGATCCTTTAGAACAAAGAGAGCGTTTTGAAGAACAATCGAAATTGATGGAACGTGGTGATGACGAAGCGATGTTTATTGACCAGGATTTTTTGCGTGCCTTAGAATATGGAATGCCGCCAACCAGCGGAATTGGTATTGGAATCGATAGGCTGGTAATGTTACTTACCAATCAACCCTCTATTCAAGATGTATTATTGTTTCCACAAATGAGGCCGGAGAAAAAATTCGCTCAGGAAGATAAAAATTCGTCTGAAGATTCTAAGTAAGGTTTATCAAGAAACCTGATTTTTAATTTGGCCAATCTTTTTTCTTTTTATTTTTTAGTATTACAACTGTGATGTGAAGCTTCTAAATGCTTAAAAAAATTGGAAAAGAATCATGGCCTTTTGACCAAATTAAATATTCGAAAAAGGATTATGTAAATAAATATTCTATCCAAAATGTAGGTAGCAGATACGTTTCTCCGACCTGGTCAATCCCTGACTCCACTTTTCAAAAGATAAAAGGATATTTGGTTTTTAACAGTAAAGCAAATAAAAAAAACTCAATATCAATTCTGCTTCTGTTGATGAAATGAAATCCCATTTTTACATCCCCTGCAATATGGCCAACGCAATTTTTCAATACCCGCAGCAGCACGGAAATTTTAATTCAGTTGAGGAAGTAAAAAAGATCATGGCGGTAATGGATGAATTTTATAATAAAATCATTACCTTATTTAACGATTGAATAATCTTTATTTTACCAGTAAACGAACAAACTTTTTGGATTTATATTTTCAAAAAAACTAAGGTTGACATTTTGCAAGAAAGATTTTGAATCAAAACGCGCTGAAAAACAGTAAGCAAACAAATTTCTTTGATTTTCTTTTTTATTTTTCGATTGTATTTATAAAAATGATTAAAGAGTTAGCGAAATCGAAACCCACAGCCTCTTCTATTTATATTATTCGTTTTAAATTGCGCCACTTAAAGTATTTAGATTTATGGATTTTTCAAGGAATGAAATAACCGCTCAGGTTGCAGAAACGGCGAGAGAATTTGCCAACCAGTTTATCAAACCCAATTTAATGGTGTGGGATGAAAAGCAGGAATTTCCGGTTCACATTTTCAAAGAATTAGGAAAGCTCGGCCTGATGGGAGTTTTGGTACCTGAAAAATATGGCGGCAGCGGTTTAAGTTATTATGAATACAACGCGGTTATCCAGGAAATTGCGAAAGTTTGCGGATCAATCGGATTGTCAGTGGCAGCGCATAATTCTTTATGTACCGGCCATATTCTTGCCTTTGGAAATGAAGAACAAAAGCAGGCATACTTGCCCAAATTGGCTGACGCAGAGTTTCTTGGTGCGTGGGGGTTAACAGAACCTAACACCGGGAGTGACGCCGGAAACATGCAATGTGTGGCTGTAAAAGATGGCGATGAATGGATTATCAATGGCACAAAAAGTTGGATCACCCACGGTAAAAGCGGCGATGTAGCGGTTGTAATCTGCAGGACCGGCGAGGCGCGAACAAGAGATAATTGTACTTCATTTATTGTTCCGCGTGGTACCAAAGGATTTAAAGGAGGGAAAAAAGAAAATAAATTGGGAATGCGTGCCAGCGAAACAGCTGAAATGATTTTTGATAATTGTCGGATTCCTGATTCTGCAAGAATGGGAGAGGTTGGCGATGGTTTTAAACAAGCCATGAAAGTGCTGGATGGCGGCCGCATTTCAATAGCGGCGTTGGGATTGGGAATTGCAAAAGGCGCTTATGAAGCTTCTGTTCAATATGCAAAAGAAAGATATCAATTTGGCAAACCGATTGCAGAATTTCAGGGAATTTCTTTCAAACTGGCAGATATGGCAACCGAAATAAAAGCAGCAGAACTGTTAATAGATCTGGCTTGTGATTTAAAAAATAAATGTGAAAATGTTACCAAAGAATCGGCGATGGCAAAATATTATTCCAGCGAAGTTGCGGTGAAAGTGGCTACAGAAGCGGTTCAGATTTTTGGCGGTTATGGTTACACAAAAGACTTTCCGGTAGAAAAATTTTATCGCGACAGTAAATTATGCACGATTGGCGAAGGCACCAGTGAGATACAGAAAATAGTTGTTGCAAGAGAAGTCTTAAAATAAATTATAATTAAAAACCAGGACTGATCCTGGTTTTTAAGTGAATTTATTTATCAGGTAGTTTTATTTCCGCTAAAAAAAACACCTAATTTTTCTTTTGCAAGTTCTTCAATTATTTCTCCTGTAGCACCCAGGAACAAAGTCTGAAATTTTATTGAGAACCTTTCCGCTTCGGATTTGCGGCAGTTGCCTGCACATCTGCGGTGGAAGTTCCGGGCGCCTCGGGCGTGGTTCCTAATTGAAAAAGATTATCAACCGCACCTGCTACCATCGGAAATTTTTCTTTGATGTATCCGGTTATTGTATTTAAAATACCATAAGATTGCTCGCGGGAAAGTCCGTGAGCGCTTTGTAATTTTTGAATTAGTTCTTCCATGCTGAATGGTTTAAAGGTTATAAAATATAAATAAGCATGATAATTTTTTTAAAATACTTTCTCATGTTATAAATTTTCAATAATTCCTGCAATGCCCTGCCCGCCGCCAACACAAGCTGTTACGATTCCATATTTTTTATTCAATCGTTTCATATCATTGATAATTTGAACAGTAAGTTTTGCACCGGTGCAACCGAGAGGATGACCGAGCGCAATTGCGCCGCCATTGATATTTACTTTTGATGGATCAAGTTCCAGCGTTCTGATTACAGCCACGGATTGCGAAGCAAATGCTTCATTTAATTCTATTAAATCAATCTGAGAAAGATTCATTCCTGCTCTTTTCAAAACTTTTGGAACCGCTTCGATTGGGCCGGTTCCCATCACGCGCGGATGAACCCCTGCACTTACGCAATTTACCAAACGTGCAATTGGTTTTAATCCTAAATCATTCATCATTTTCTCACTCATCACAATCATAAAGGCCGCGCCATCACTCGTTTGTGAAGAGTTTCCGGCGGTAACAGTTCCACCTTCTGCAAACACAGGTTTTAATTTTGCCAATGCTTCCATGGAAGTATCTGCGCGAACGCCTTCATCAGTATCTACAACAAAATTTCGCTTTTGTTTCTTAAAATTTTCATCTACATAAATCTCTTCGACATTCATTGGAAGAATACCACTTTTGAAATATCCATTCTCAATCGCTTTCAATGCTTTTTGATGCGAATGCAAACTAAATTCATCCTGTTGCTCACGGCTTACATTATATTCTTTGGCGACGGCTTCTGCAGTTAATCCCATTCCCAGATAATAATCCGGAGTTTCAGAAGCAACAGAATAGGCAGGAACCGGCTTCCACCCTGACGTTGGAACCATCGTCATGCTTTCGGTTCCACCAGCGATAATACAATCGGCCATGCCCATTCTTATTTTTGCCGTTGCGATTGCAATCGTTTCCAATCCGCTTGCGCAATATCTGTTCACAGTCATTCCCGGAACGGAAATTCCAAGTGCTCTTACGCTGATCATTCTTCCAACCTGTAACCCTTGCTCCGCCTCTGGTACAGCATTTCCGACAATTAAATCATCAACTCTTTTACTATCCAATTGCGGAACAGTCTCAAGCAATCCTTTTATTACATCAACTGCCAAATCATCAGGGCGATAAAACCGAAATCCGCCGCGTTTTGATTTGGTAACTGCCGTTCTGAATCCGGCTATGATATATGCTTCCATGAAAAATTTTTATTGAAATGAGGTAAGCAATTTAAGATTTATTCTCTTGAAAGGGTGTTAATTAGTACCAAAAAATAAACGTTGAGCTCTGTGGATTCCTTAAATTTCACTTTCAAACGATCTGATAATCGTACATTTGGGGCTTTAAAAAAAATAAGTTATTCTATCGAAAAATTTGAGCGTATGAAGTTTCTGAATTTTATAATAAAATACCGTCTTTTGCTGGGTGCATTTTTTTTGCTGCTTGGAATTGTGGTAAATATTGAAGCTGGTTTTTGGCCATCATTTGTTTTATATTTTATTGCCCTTATTTTGATTGTCGGCCATTTTCTTTTTGGTCCGATGCGGCTGATACAGGGTTATATGGAAAAAGGCGATATGGCCGGCGCTCAAAAAGTGATTGATTCTATCTGGTTTCCACGCTTACTGATCAAGCCCGTTCGTTCCGTTTATTTTACTTTAAAAGGGAACCTGGCAATGGCGAATGAGGATTATGATTCTGCGGAAGCGCACATGAAAAAAAGCCTAAGTTTGGGCATGCCGATGAAAGAAGCCGAAGGGGCAAATAAATTGCAGCTAGGCATGTTGGCGATGCAAAAAGGCAAGATCAAAGAATCTGAAAATTATATCCGGCAGGCGATTCGCGCTGGTTTGCCGGACAAGGAAAACGAAGCTGCTGCTTATTTACAGCTTTCCTCGATCATGATCAATAAAAGAGAATTCCGCGCTGCAAAAGAATATTTTAGAAAGGTAAAAGCGCTGAGGCCAACTACGCCGCAAATTGTTGATCAGATAAAACAAATGGAAAAATATATTACCCGGATGCCGGGATAGAAGTTAGTGAGAAATCAATTCCTTGAAAGGAATCTTTTTATTTGTTGATTTGCTGTAAAAGATTAATCGATGCCAATTAAGCCATTAACAAAAAGATAACTGGTTTTTTATGCAGATTGATTGTTTCTTTTTTCCAACCAGCTACTGTTTTTGTTTTGATAAATTCGTTAACAGACGTTAGTTCTGCCGCAATACATAGCTGAGTTGACATATTACAAGTTTGCAAAATGGTTTCCAGGATTTTATTATTGCGGTAGGGAGTTTCAATAAATATTTGTGTACATTTTTTCTTTGCCGATTCTTCTTCAATCTGTTTTATTTTTTTAATTCTTTGCAGGTTATCAATGGGAAGATAACCCAAAAAACAAAAATGCTGGCCATTAAATCCGCTGGCCATTAAAGCAAGTAAAATCGAGTTGGGACCCACGAGTGGTTTTATGTCGACATTTAATTTTTGCCCCTCGTAAACCAATATCTGTCCCGGATCTGCAACGCCTGGACAACCTGCTTCGCTAATGATCGCAATATTTTTTCCTTCTTTTATTTTCTGTTTAAAGGCAACTATTTGTTCTTCTTCGGCTTTATGAATTGTGTGCCATTCAAAATTGTCAATTTCAATTTCTTTGTCCATTGCTTTTAAAAAACGTCGTGCCGTTTTTTCGTTTTCTGCAAAAATTACCCGGCAATCTTTTACTGCTGTTATAACATAATCAGGAATTGTTTCAACAGAATTTTCTGATAAAAATGATGGAATCAGGTAAACCATGATAATTTTTTAATAATTTTTTTAAGAATAAAAATCTTGGAAATTTGTTTGTTTACTGTTTTCAAAAAAGAACTTTGGAAAAATTATTCCGCTTCATAAGTCAATTCTCCTTTTTCAATTCTTGCCGGAGCGGTAAATGGATGTTCCTGCTCTTTGCCAATCGCCATGATATGCACCACTTTCCAATGATGTGCTTTTAAATAATCAGAAACCATAGAGCGATGACAGCGCCACCACACTGCTTCCGAGCACATATAAGCTGTTCGTTTTTTCAAGGCGATTTCTTCTAATTCTTTTATGCCTTCTTTAAAGTCATTCGTTTGCATATAATCGGCATAAGCCCGAAAAGCAAGATGCCGCCAGCTTGTATTTTTCGAATCAGGGTTTACTTTTCTTCTTCCGCCTAATTTTTTTAAATGAATATATTCAATTTTATTTTGTGCCAAAGTCATTTGCAAAGATTCTTTATTAAACTGTGGAAATTTGCGCGATCCGGGATAACTTCTGATATCTGCTACCACTTCAATTTGGAATGAACGCAACATTTCAATGAATTCCTCGAACGTTCTTGTCGAATGTCCGATTGTCCACACTATTTTTTTAAGCTCTTTCATTAATCTTCTTTTTTGATCTGTATACTCAACTGCTTTCCTTCAGAAGGTTTAGATTATTTTATTTTCCCGTTGCCATTTTCAATCTGGTTGCTTTTTCTTCAGCGTTTACAGTGGTTTTTTTGAATGCAGGAATAAATGAAACAATTGCAATTATTCCTCCCAATCCTTCCATCAAAAGCGCAAAAGGAGCGCTGGTTAAATGCGCCAGCAAGCCAATAATCAAACTCCCGATCGGGATCATTCCGCCGAATGCCATCACATAATAACTGATCACTCTTCCGCGCATACTTTCTTCCACGTGCGTTTGCAAAAAAGTATTGGTGGATGCAACAAAAGTGAGCAAGCCGGCCTCCCCGATCATGATAATAAATAAGGATAATGGCAGGTAAGTGCAATATGAAAAAAGCACGAGGCTCAGTGAAATCAATAGTCCGGCGCCAATAATTACTTTTAATAAATTTCTTTCAAAATGCAATCTGGCAACATAAATGGCGCCAATCAAAGCGCCCAATCCTGAAATACAATTGAGCCAGCTAAATGTGGTTACGTCACCTTTAAAAACTGTCTTTGCATAAATGGGAAGCAGCGTAACATAAGGCATTACAATCAGGCTGAGAAGCGCCATTAACTGAATGCTGTAACGCAAAGCAGGATTGTGTTTCAAATAGCTAAAGCCTTGCCTTAGGTTCATCCAGATATGTTCAACGTTTTTCTTGCGGGCCGGGATGTTTAGCTTCATCATAAGTAATGAAGAAATTACGGCTATAAAACTTAAAAAATTAATGAGAAAGCAGATTCCTTCTCCTACGGTACTTAATAAAATTCCCGCAACGGCTGGCCCGATTAAACGCGCCAGCGTTACCATGGAAGAATTCAGTGCAATCGCGTTCGGTAAATCTTTATTAGTCCTCACCAAAACAATCATCAATGATTGACGCGAAGGCGCGTCGAACGCATTGATAACGCCAAGGAAAATGCTCAATAAAATAATAATAGTTATATCGTAATGATCAGTGAGAACGACTAAAGCAAGAAGGCCAGCTTGCAACATCGAAGCAAATTGTGTAATCAACAAAGTTCTGTAACGGCTGTGGCGATCTACATAAGCGCCTGCATAGGGAGATAAAACCAACATTGGAATCCGGCTTGCAAAAGCAACCAAACCCAGCATAAAAGCAGAATGTGTAAGTTCGTAAACCAGCCAGCTCACGGCAATTCTTTGCATCCAGGTTCCTACTAAAGAAATGGATTGTCCACTCATATACAACTGAAAATTCCTGTAATTTAATGCCCTGAGTGAAGAAGGTAATTTCATGGAAAAATGTTGAAAAAAAATAGCATTTTGCGGAATTTTAATTCCGCAATCAGATAAAACAAAATTACAAAGGGAGCAACAGTTTCTTTTACTTTAAATTTTTTTGAAGAATAAAAAGAAGTACTTGTTTCAATCATTTTTAAAAGAATTGAAGAAAATATTTCGTACAGAATTACTTAGGGATGTCCTTCTTTTCTGGCCAGTTCACCTTCATCGAGATCAGCATTTTCATCTGCCTTCATTTCAGGATCTTTCTCAATATCTTCTTCGGCCTGTTCAAACGCTTCTTCCGTATGTTCGCGTTCGTCCTCCGGATTTTTTTTCGGGTCTTTGTTTTTTTTCGGTAAATTTCTATCAGGCAACATTTTTAAAAGTTTTTAAAATAAACTATAAAATATTGTGCCAGCCTTTGTTTAAGTAAAAGGTAGAGAAAGCTGTAACGTAGATTTTGCAACCGGCTGATAAAACGGAATTTGTTTTATAGATTCATTTAAGGAAATACGAAATACTTCAGTTTCCTCATAACGTGATGCTATAATTATTTTTACGTTTTCTGCGTGAGCATTAAATAATTCCTGCACCAATTCGGGCGAATTGTTATTTTTTGAAAGATGCGACAATAATAAATGGCTCATAAAGTCGGGTTTATAAGTCATAAAAAGTTCGGCTGCCTGTTTATTACTTAAATGTCCTTTACCGCCGCGGATCCGGTTTTTAAGATAAATGGGATAACTACCTTCTTCCAGCATTTTTTCATCATAATTGGCTTCCAGAAAAGCTGCGTGGCATTTTTGAAAATATTTTTTTAAATGAACACACGGCTCGCCAATATCTGTAAAAACTCCAATGCAAACATTGTCATCCGAAACTATGAAACTATAAGGATCGCATGCGTCGTGAAATTTTGGGAAAGCAGTTACAGATAATCCGCCAATTGAAACAGGCTGGTGGGCAATAAAATTTTTTAATAAATTCTCTTCAAAATTTAATCGGCCACTGAGCATCGTCATCGGAGTAATATAAACCGGAAGTTGATATTTTTTTACCAAAACCGGCAATCCTTTTATATGATCTGAATGTTCGTGTGAGACAAAAACTGCTTTTATTTTTTCCATCAAAAGCCCAAGCCGCTTCATTCTTCTTTCTATTTCCCTGCATGAAATACCGGCATCAACCAAAACCGCTTCAGAATCGTTTCCGATATAATAACAATTTCCATTGCTGCCAGAATTTAAAGAGGTAATGAATAAGGACATCGCAGCAAAGAAAAGGATTTTGAGCACTTGAAAATGAAATTTTTTCTGATTGTGCAAATCTTTTTGAAAGTGAAATTTTTTTCATCACCTTTAATAAAACTATAAAACCAAATGAGCCTTTTATTAAACAGAAATATTTTTGGAAATAAAGTCAATAATGGAAATGTTCTTTCAAGAGAAGAAGCCAATCAATTGCTGAATGATTGGGTTTTGAATGACAAATTACGTTTGCACATGAAGCAGGTGGCGCATTTGATGAAAAGTTGGGCTTCAGAGGAAGAACAGTTAAACGAAGCCGCCCAATGGCGTTGGGAAATGGCGGGGCTGCTCCACGATGCTGATTGGGACCAATGGCCGGAACAGCATTGCAAAAAAATAATTGAAGAATTGGAAATGAGAAATATTGATCCGGAAATAATTCACGCGATTGCTTCTCATGGGCCGAATCATTTTGGCGTACAGCCCGAAACTAAAATGGATAAAATGCTTTATGCCTTTGATGAATTATCCGGATTAATTCATGCTTATTCACTCATGCGACCCGACGGTTATAATGGAATGGAAATAAAAGGTGTAAAAAAAAGATTGAAAGAAAAATCATTTGCTGCGAATGTTTCCAGGGAAGAAATTCAGGATGCATGCAACAGAGCTGGAGTTAATTTGGAGGAAATTATTCAATTCATTATTCAACATCAGAGGGATGCTCGTTAAATCCTAAAATTGTTGTAAATAAACAATGAATTACATCAAATGAATTTTAACCAGTTAGAATATATTATTTCTGTTGACCGCCACAGGAATTTTGCTCGCGCCGCCGATGAATGTAAAATTGCACAATCAACTTTGAGCAGAGAAATTCAGCGCCTTGAAAAGGAATTTAAAGTGATGATTTTTGACCGGTCGCGCCATCCGGTAGTGCCTACGATGAAAGGAATAGATTTAATTAAACAGGCGAAGAAAATTATTGAGGAACAGGGCCGTTTTAAAAATATCGCAGCCGAGAAAAATAACCGGCCTTTTGGAGATTTTCGCCTGGGAATTATTCCAGGGCTGGCGCCGTATCTTCTTCCATTATTTACTCAACAGCTTTCACAAAAATATCCGGAATTAAATCTTAAAATATTTGAACTGGGGCTACAGGAAATTGAAAATTATTTTCAAAAAGAGCGCTTGGATGGAGCTTTGACCATCGCGCCATTTTTTAAAAAAGGGTTTTATGAAGATCCGCTTTTTCAGGAAAAGTTTGTTTTATATGTAAGCGCTAAACATCCTTTGTTCGATTTGCCGATAGTGAAATGGAAAGACATTCCAATAAACGAACTTATTTTGCAGGAAGACATTAAAGAATTCTTACTGAATAAAGAAGTTGTACCAAATAAAGTCCCTACTTTTCTGAAAGATTTAAAAAATATTGCTTTTGAAAATGGGTCATTAGAAACTATTCGAAAGATAATTGACCGCAATGGTGGATTGACGTTACTTCCACATCTTGCAGTACTTTATATGGGAGAAAGAAGATTAAAAATGGTTAGAGAAATTGAACCGACACTTTCCAGAACAATCATTTTGGTGACCCCACGCGGATTTGAAAAAAATAGAATTACTAAAGTGATAAGGAAAGAAATTATAGCTTCTGTTCCAAATGAGATTGTAAAATAAAAAAGCGTTCATTTCTTCGTTTACTACAAATCGCTCTTACTTTTTCCCAATAGCCAGCTTGAAATTTGACATTGTTTTTCTTTGACGTTCTATGTAATGCCAAACCCAAAAAACAAGCAGCAACGAAGCGATCAGATACAAAGCAGGAACAATAAAACCTAATCCGGTCAATAAAAAAGCGAATACCAAAAGCAGGCCGGTGAATAAATGCGCGATGGCTGTATGAGCGTTGCTCGGAATTAGATCTGCAGAAGTTTTGTCATAATTTTTTTGAGCATAGCGAATCGCCTGCACTGCAAAGGGAATGGAAAGAAACGCAACATAAAAAGTGTATGGCGCAAAACCTAAAAGCGGCAATAAAGCAATGATCACATAAGCAGCAACAAAACAAGCAATCAACACATTTTTAGCTTTTCGTTTTCCAAGCCGGACCACGAGGGTTTTTTTCTCAGATTTAGCATCTGATGCGGCATCCTGGAACTGATTGATCAATAAAACATTGGAAATAAAAATGGCAACAGGTAATGAAATCAAAAATGCCTGCCAGGAATAATATCCGGTTTGTACATAAAAAGCACCCACCGTCATCATCACGCCAAATGTGGTTGCAATCAAAAATTCTGCAAGTCCGGGAGCAAGATTGATGAATGAAAATTTTCCTTTTTCACTTGTATAAAATAATCCTGCAATGAGTCCATAAAAGATTAACGGAATCAGTCCCGAACCACTGACGGCGACTAAATATGCCCCGATTAAAAAAGAAATACAACATAAAACCACTCCAAAAAACCCCATATCCGAACGCGAAATGAGTCCGAGTTGAATCATTCGTGAACCGCCTGTAAAAGGACGAATTCCTTCTACGTTTTCGTTGTCTCGATCTGCGTCTTTCCAATCGTTGATCATGTTCGTTCCAGCTTGTATCATTACTCCTCCAATTAAGGTAAGCACAAACAAAAAGATATTCAAAGTATGCATTACTGAAAAAGCGATTGCGCCTCCGAGCAAAAGAGGAATCAAAGAAGCGGTTAAAGATAATGGCCGTATAGCCTCTTTCCAGGCTCTTGCTTTTGCTTTCAGGTCGTCCCATGAACTGAAAGATTTTCTGTTTTCGGGAAACTCAAAAATGGTTGGTTTTTCACCTTGTAAAATTTCCGGAACGAAACGATATTTGACTGTGAAGGGTTTGATTCGAATAAATTCCAGCCGGTCAGTTGCATTTATTTTTACAAAGTTGGCTACGATGGGAGAACGGCGATTCATTAATTCCAGAGCTTTTTCACGCTCAGCCTTGTCTTTTATAATTTCTGCCCTTCCAATGATCTCACATTCTTCCATTTCCATGAAAGTTTTTCCCTGGTGAATCAACAAAGCAGTTTCAGGAATATTGCTCCACTGAATCACTTTGGGATCGCCTTTCATGCTGCTTACATAAATATTAAAATCGTCATCAGCGCCAAAATGCATCATTCTTTGACGTGGTGTTCCCATATCTGAAGTGCCCACTGCGGCTACTTCGGCGCGGGATAAATATTCTAAAACTTCTTTTTTATTTCGCTGTGCCATAATTCAAAAATTAATCATAATTGTAAGGATTCCGCCAGTAAAATTACTTCATTTGAAAAAGCATTTTTTCTTATTTGGGGAAATATTAAGAGTTGCCTTCAATCGCTTTTTGCTATACTTCTAATCGCTTTTGCCCCATTGACTTCACTTCTTTGCCATAGTAATTTTGCGGCATCATTATTTACAATTAATTCCAAAATAAAATGACTGAAGTACAAAAACTGGCATATTTCGTTAGTAGCCGCAGTTACAACGATTTGTCAAACGAAGCAGTTCGTGAATTAAAAATCCGTCTGTTAGATTCTCTCGGATGCGCTATCGGTGCTTTAAAGGGAAAGCCGATAAAAATGCTTAAAGAACAATTGGATGATTTTGGAGGAAATCCTTTAATAAGTTTGATTGGAGGCGGAAAAACTGCTCCTGATCGCGCTGCATTTTATAATTCGGCATTGGTTCGATACCTCGATTTTAATGATAGTTATCTCGCCAAAAACGAAACCTGTCATCCTTCTGATAACATTGGAAGCGTTTTATCTGCTGGGCAATATTCTGATAGAAGTGGCAAGGATTTTTTAACGGCTTTGGCTATTGCTTACCAGGTTCAATGCAGGCTGAGTGATGTAGCGCCGGTTCGCGATAAGGGTTACGATCATACCGTTCAGGGCGCTTATGGCACTGCTGCCGGTGCAGCATTTGCTCTTGGGCTTGATGCTCAAAAAACTGCAAATGCGATTGCAATTTCCGCTACTGCTTACAACGCTTTAAGAGTTACAAGAACCGGGAATTTATCCAATTGGAAGGGGCTTGCGTTCCCTTCAACTGGATGGACTTCCACACATTCTGCTTTTTTAGCCATGCGCGGAATTACAGGCCCTGAAGAAGTTTTTGAAGGAAATAAAGGATTCAAAGAAACTATTTCCGGCAATTTTGAAATTGAGTGGGAAAATGAAAACCTGGAAAAAGTCAACCAAACAATTATCAAAAAATTCAATGCAGAAATTCATTCTCAGGCAACACTGGAAGGCATTCAGGAATTAATATTGCTTTATAAATTTGCCCCACGGGATATCGTAAGTATTGTGCTCAATACTTTTGATGTCGCTTTCAATATTATCGGTGGTGGCGAAGAAGGCGAAAAGAAAAATATCAGTACAAAAGAAGAGGCCGATCACAGTCTTCCATACATGATGGCGGCGCTGCTTTTGGATGGAAAGGTGCTCCCTGCCCAATATCTTCCTGAAAGGATTTTACAAAAAGATGTTCAGGATTTACTGCAAAAAGTTCAGGTAAATCAAAAGAAAGAATATTCAGATCGGTTTCCGAATGAGATGCCTTGCCATATTTCAATTACTTTAAAAGATGGAACTGTTTTGGAAATTGAGAAAAAAGATTATCAGGGATTTTTAACAAGGCCCGCTTCGTGGGAAATGATTGTTGAAAAATTTAACAACCTGGCGGCACCTTTTGCAGATGAATTTCTTCGTGAAGAAATTATTACAATGGTTGAAGAACTGGAAAATTATCAGATTAGTGATTTGATGGCATTGCTTGAAAAAGTTGGTACCACAACTTCAACTCAGAATTTAAAATTATCTAACATTTAAAATGTAATCATCATGAAAAAAGAAAACAATTTTATTACCAATCCGGTTGCTTTTGATTGGCTTCAAAGAAACGACCGGCCAGCTAAACCCCGCAAAAGAGGAATGACCGAAATCCGTGCTGCGTATTATTCCAATTTTGGCCTAAATTATTTCAAAGACATTTTGGAAACCAGTGGCAATTATGTGGATAGCATCAAATTTGCAGGCGGCTCTTTTACATTTATGAACCCAAAAAAGATCAGGGAAATCAATGATCTGGCGCATCAATATGGAACATTGGTTTCTACCGGAGGATTTATAGAATATGTATTAACCAAAGGAAAAGATGCGGTAAAAAAATATATTCAGGAATGTAAAGAACTTGGATTTGATATCATTGAAATTTCTACCGGATTTATTTCCATTCCAACAGATGATTGGTTGCGGGTTATTGAAGATGTTCAAAAAGCAGGATTGAAAGCAAAACCCGAAGTCGGAATTCAATTTGGCGCCGGCGGCGATACCACAACAAGCGAACTACAATCCGAAGGAATACAGGATGTAAGCTACGCTATTGAACAGGCAAAAAGATTTTTGGATGCCGGTGCTTACATTATTATGATGGAATCTGAAGGCGTAACAGAAAATGCAAACCCGTGGCGGGTCGATGTTCCGGCAAAATTTATTAACGGACTTGGTTTGGAAAATGTAATGTTTGAAGCCGCAGATCCACAGGTTTTTAAATGGTACATTAAAAATTATGGCCCAGAGGTAAATCTGTTTGTGGATCACAGCCAGATCGTTCAGTTGGAATGTACACGCGAAGGAATTTGGGGAACGAATGATATTTGGGGAAGAATTGTTACCTATAAATAAGACTTTAATTTCATATGTAAACCTCCTTGCTTTCAAAAAGCGGAAGGTTTGCATTTTTTATTTGCGATTTTTAAAATTCTACATTTTTCGGAAAACGTGGAAAAGGAATCACGTCCCTGATATTCGTCATTCCTGTTACAAACAACATTAATCTTTCAAAGCCGAGCCCAAAACCAGCGTGAGGAGCGCTTCCAAATCTCCTTGTATCCAGATACCACTTCATTTCTTCAACAGGAATATTCATTTCATGCATTCTTTTTTCCAATACTTCTAATCGTTCCTCGCGTTGGGAACCACCAACAATTTCACCAATTCCGGGAGCCAGAATGTCCATTGCGGCAACAGTTTTTCCATCATCGTTCTGCCGCATGTAAAATGCTTTTATTTCTTTTGGATAATTGATGAGAATAACCGGTTTTTTAAAATGTTTTTCTACCAAAAACCTTTCATGTTCACTTTGCAAATCAATTCCCCAATGATCAACAGAATACTGAAATTTCTTTTTCTTATTGGCGCTTGAATTTTTTAAAATCTCAATCGCTTCAGTATAAGTCAATCTTTCAAAATCATTATTCAGAACAAATTCAAGTTTTTCAATCAGCCCCATTTCACTTCTTTCATTTTGCGGTTTTTGTTTTTCCTCATCAAGAAGACGTGTGGCAAGAAAATCTAAATCCTCACGATTATTTTCCAAGACATATTTAATAATGTATTTGATAAATTCTTCTGCCAGGTTCATATCATCTTCAAGATCCGAAAAAGCCATTTCAGGCTCAATCATCCAAAATTCTGCAAGATGACGGGCGGTGTTGGAATTTTCCGCGCGAAACGTTGGGCCAAATGTATAAACGTCCCCCAAAGCCAGGGCTGCAAGTTCTGCTTCTAATTGCCCGCTAACAGTGAGATTGGACGCTTTTCCAAAAAAATCTTCTTTATAATTTATTGTTCCGTCTGGGTTTTTTACCGGATTTTCAAGAGCAAAAGAAGTAACGTGAAAAGTTTCGCCGGCACCTTCCGCATCAGAAGCAGTAATAATTGGCGAATGCAAATACACAAATCCTTTCTTATTGAAAAATTCGTGAATGGCAAAAGCCAGAGAGTGACGGATTCTGAAAATTGCGCCAAATGTGTTCGTCCTGAAGCGCAAATGAGCAATGTCTCTTAAAAATTCCAGGCTATGTTTTTTGGGTTGAAGTGGAAATTTTTCCGCATCGCTATCGCCAAGCACTTCCACTAATTGTGCTTTTAATTCCACTTTTTGACCTTTGCCCAAAGAAGGAATTAAAATTCCTGTTATTTTTAACGCTGTTCCCGTAGTAATTCTTTTCAGAAGGGCATCATCAAATTTTCCCAGTTCAAGTACAATCTGAAGGTTGAAATTGGTACTTCCATCGTTTAATGCGATAAACTGGTTATTCCTAAAAGTCCTTACCCAGCCCATTGCGGTTAATTCCTGGTTTAGGAATTTACCTTCCAAAACCTCTTTGATGCGTACCCTTTTGTTAAACATTTCTTTTTTTTAGAAACGCAAATATAAAGTAACGAAATAAAATTTTTGGCGTAATCCTTGTTTTATCAGTAATTTAAGAGAGAAAAAGTGTCTCTTATTCAATCATTTGGAGCGGTACATAAAAAGAAAAAAATTTCTTGTTTTATTATTTTAATGTAATATTGCATCAGATTAAAGCTGACTAGTTTTCCTTTTTGCTACGATTACATCAGTGTTAACAGAATCCATTCCAATTAATAAATATCAAAATTTAGATTTACAATCAATTAGTGTTTTTGACTATTAATCTATACGTCTCTTTATGTACGACATTCTACAACTGAACGATATGCTCGTTCCGGAGTTGCTTGATATTGCTGAGCAACAAAATATAACCGACGCAAAAAATTTAGAAAAACAGGAATTAATTTATAAAATTCTTGACAAACAAGCATCTATGACACCCACAGATAAAAAAGAAACCTCTTCTGAAAAACCAAGACGCAAACGAATTGCAAAACCGGCCGTGAAAAAAGAAGCTGCAGGCGCAATTCCTGCGGTAGAAACGTCCGTAGAAACAGAAGAGAAAGCCCCAAAACCTAAAAAGGCAGAAGAAAAGAAAAGGCCTGTAAAAAAACAGAAAGAGGAAGCTGCCGTAAAACAGGAATTCGATTTTTTTGATGGGGACGACGATGAAGATGACCATGTAGAACGGCTTGCGGATCCGAAAACCATCGCGCCTGCGTTAATTGAATTGCTGAAAAACGAAGATGAAGAAGAAGAAGAAATTATGCCTCCAATTGCGCCATCGAACGGGCATCAGCATCATCAAAAAACTAATTTCGGACAGAAAAAAGAATCTTCATTTAATATAGAATTTGATGGAATTATTCTTGCTGAAGGCGTCTTGGAAATGATGCCGGACGGATATGGTTTTTTAAGAAGCAGCGATTACAATTATCTTTCTTCGCCCGATGACGTGTATGTTTCTCCTTCACAAATAAAATTATTTGGATTAAAAACAGGCGACACCGTTTATGGTTCTGTGCGCCCGCCAAAAGAAGGTGAAAAATATTTCGCTTTACTAAAAGTTGAAACGATCAATGGAAAAGGCCCGGATGAAGTTCGCGACCGCGTTCCTTTTGATTATTTAACTCCGTTATTTCCTTATCAGAAACTCAATTTATTTTTAACGCCCAATAATCTTTCCACCAGGATTATTGATTTGTTTACACCGATTGGAAAAGGCCAGCGTGGACTAATTGTTTCGCAGCCAAAAACCGGTAAAACAATGTTGCTCAAAGAAATTGCAAATGCGATTGCAGCCAATCATCCTGAATGTTATCTAATGATTGTGTTGGTAGATGAAAGGCCTGAAGAAGTGACCGATATGGAACGCAGCGTAAAGGCAGAAGTAATTGCTTCTACATTTGATGAACCTGCCGAAAAGCATGTAAAGGTGAGTACCATGGCTTTGCAAAAAGCAAAACGTTTGGTAGAATGCGGGCATGATGTAGTGATTTTATTGGATAGTATTACCCGTTTGGCGCGTGCGCATAATACGGTTTCTCCTGCAAGCGGAAAAGTGTTATCCGGTGGTGTGGAAGCCAATGCGATGCAAAAACCGAAACAGTTTTTTGGCGCTGCGCGTAAAATAGAAAATGGCGGTTCGCTCACCATTATCGCAACAGCTTTAGTAGATACGGGAAGCAAAATGGATGAAGTGATTTTTGAAGAATTCAAAGGAACCGGTAATATGGAATTGCAACTTGACAGGAGATTGTCTAATCGCAGAATTTTCCCTGCTATTGATATTATTTCATCTTCTACACGCCGCGATGATTTATTGCTTGACAAAGATGTGTTACAAAGAATGTGGGTGTTGCGCAATCACATGGCCGATATGAACCCTGAAGAAGCCATCAATACGTTGATGAAAAATATGAAAGGGACCAAAGACAATGCGGAATTTCTTACTTCTATGAATGGATAGGAAAGCAATTCTTACAGTTAGCCAGTAAACAAACAAAATATTGCCAATTTTTTCAATATTGAATGTAGTTTTTTACGGCAGAGAATAAACGGTAAGCCGACCGTTTTTTAAAACATAGATTTTGTGATTGCCAAATTTTACAGAACTATTATTTTGTAATTCGGGAGGCAAAGTGTAGGCAGTAACATCCGGTATCGGGGGATTATATTTATAAAGTTTTTCTTTATCAAATCCATAAATTGTTTTACCAAAAACTTCCATATCGGTCCAGTTCAAAAAAGTAAGTTTATTTTTAAAGCTGCCGTAATAATCAAAAATATAGACGCCTTTATTAGGATCGTATAAATAAACAAATCCATCGCGATCAATCATTTTTACAGGATCAGGAACAGAATCAAAAAGCAACCTGAAATCAACCGTTTCCGAGAGAACATTTCCATTATCATCTATTTTTTTTAATTTATTATCCTGCCCATCGAAAAGCCAGATATTATTATCATAAGAACTTGTAACGGCGCGAACGCGAAAAATATTTTGCTTGCGCAAATTAATTGCAGTAACTACATTCAAATACTTATCCAGCAAAACAATGGTAGAAAAATTTTGATAAAAAAGAATTGTTTTCCATGGATTTTCTGCATCTACGTACGTTAGTTTTCCATATTTTGTTACTTCGTTAAAAACGCCAGCTGAATCTCCTTTTTCATTATATTTTTTCAATTGGTTTTCCGGTGTTATCAGGTAAAGCGCACCGATATTATCCACAGAAAAAGAAGAAACAGGAATGTCAAGTTGTTTGATAAAGCGAAACAAAGAATCGTGCTGGGCAAAAATCATTGAAGCAAAAAAAATATTAAAAATGATAAAGAAAGGAGCAATTTTTTTTATCATAATTCGTAATATTTCAATGAAACAATTCCATTTTCAAATACGGCGTAGCTATTGTATTTTATCCAATCGCCCAGATTGATATAAACACTTTTTTCATTTAATTTGTAAACGATTGGCAAATGCCTGTGGCCAAAAATAAAGAAATCAAAATGTTTGTATTTCAAAGTTTCTTTTGCGAAGAGAATGAGCCATTCTTTTTCCTCGCCTAAAAATTTTTCATCTTCTTTCGCCGCCGCCGCACGGCTTTTGCGGCTGAAATAATCTGCTATTCCGATTCCAGCCGATGGATGTAACATTCCAAAAAGTGATTGTGAAAATTTATTTCTAAAAACTTTTTTCATCATTTTGTAGCGATGATCTCCCGGACCTAAGCCATCGCCATGGCCAATTAAAAATTTTTTGCCATTAAATTCAAATTCTTCTGTTTCATGAAATACACTAATATTTAATTCTTTTTCAAAATATCCATTCATCCACATATCATGATTACCAACAAAAAAATAAATGATAATTCCGCTGTCGGTTAGTTCAGCAAGTTTGCCTAGAATTCTAACAAATCCTTTGGGGACTACTTTTTTATATTCATACCAAAAATCAAAAAGATCGCCGAGTATGAAAATTACTTCAGCGTCTTCTTTTATTTTATCAAGAAATCTCACGATCCGTTTTTCCCGAATAAGGCTTGATTCATGATCGGGAGCGCCGAGATGAAAATCAGAAAGAAAGTATATTTTTTTACCGGGCGATATTTGCATGTCTTTAAGAATTTACAGATTTGCTAAGCCGAAAGTTTGCTTGATCTTTGAAAAAACGGGAATCTGTAATATTTGATTGTTTACTAAAAAATTACTTTATCATATAACCGCAATTGGCTTATCGATCAAAAATAAATAAACTTCCTTCGGCCCATGAACGCCTACCACCAATGTTTTTTCAATATCCGCAGTCCGGCTTGGCCCTGCAGCAAAAGTGATGGACGAAGGAATATTATTTCCGTATTTATTTTTTAAATTTTTAAGCGCATCCCACGTATCAAAAACCAACTGATGTGTATAGGCGATGCAGATGTGAACGGGTGCATAAGCACTCACAGTGCGCCCGCCTTGTTGTTCACTGCTCAGTACAATCGCACCAGTTCTTGCTACAAGATAATTGCAGGAGGTAATTGCTGCATCACAATTGGCCAACGATGATTTTTTTATTGCAGGAAATTCTTTAGACGTAAATAAATTTAAAAGCGCATTTTCATTACAATAAACGTTTTGCCATTTCTGATGCAAAATCAAATTTTTAATTTGATTCTTTGCGTCTGTTTCGTTGATGCAAAAAGCAAACTTTCCTAAAAGCTTTGTGAATTCTTCTGCAAACAATATTTCTAATTCTTCAGTCTGTGGCGGAAAAACCAAACTCGTTCCCTCGCTTTTGGGAAAAGGTAAAGGCGTTGAATTACTCAACGCCTCTCTTATTTTTTTTAAAATTTTTTCTTTTGAAGAAGAAACTTTCATTTTGATTAATTAATATTTGTATCGTTGCTGTCTACCACATGTATCGGCGAATCTATCACCGCTTCTTTTGGGTTGTCAACAAAATCCAAAGCCTTTTTATCTTCATAAGGCCGTTTGCCGATCAGCGCTTCGACATCACTTTTGAAAAGAACTTCTCTTTTCAACAATTCCTGCGCAATAATTTCTACCTCTTTTTTTCGCTCGGTTAGTAACGCTTTCGTTCTTTCGAAAGCCATTTCAATTAATGTACGCACTTCCTGGTCAATTAATTTTCCAGTTTCTTCGCTGAAAGGTTTTGTAAATGTATTTTCCTGTGCCGGATCATAAAAACTTACATTACCAATTTTGTCATTCATTCCATAAACGGTGACCATTGCATAAGCCATCTTTGTTATCTGCTGTAAATCGTTGCTTGCCCCGGTCGAAACTTTTCCAAAGAAAATGGATTCTGAGGCCCGGCCACCGAGGGTCATACAAATCTGATCGAGTAGCTGATCTGTATTATAAAGATATTGTTCTTTCGGAGTATATTGAGCGTAACCTAATGCCGCTGTGCCTCTTGGTACGATCGTAACTTTCAATAACGGGTATGCATGTTCTAAAAACCAACCACAAATTGCATGTCCGGCTTCGTGATAAGCAATGATTTCTTTTTCTTCCGGCAAGATAATTTTATTCTTCTTTTCCAGACCACCTATAACGCGATCAATTGCATCCTGGAAATCGCTCATATCAACCGCTTCCTTTCCGTTTCTCGCTGCAATCAAAGCCGCTTCGTTACAAACATTGGCAATATCAGCGCCGGCAAAACCCGGGGTTTGTTCGGCCAGTTTATGTGTATCTAAATTTTGAGAAACTTTAATCGGAACCAGATGAACTTTAAAAATTGCTTCGCGGCCAACTAGATCCGGACGATCAATGGTTATCTGTCGGTCGAACCTTCCGGGACGCAACAGAGCGCTGTCCAAAACATCAGGGCGATTGGTTGCAGCAAGAATAATAATTCCGAGATCTGTACCGAAACCATCCATTTCTACCAGCAATTGATTGAGCGTATTTTCTCTTTCGTCATTGCTCATCATCATATTTTTCCCGCGTGCACGGCCTATTGCATCTATTTCATCTATAAAAATAATGCACGGCGCTTTTTCTCTCGCTTGCTTAAATAAATCTCTTACGCGACTAGCTCCAACACCTACAAACATTTCAACAAAATCACTTCCGCTGAGGCTGAAAAAAGGAACTTGCGCTTCGCCGGCAACGGCTTTTGCCAACAAGGTTTTACCCGTTCCCGGAGGGCCAACTAATAAAGCACCTTTTGGAATTTTACCGCCAAGATTCGTATATTTTTTAGGATTTTTTAGAAAATCAACAATTTCCATTACCTCCACTTTTGCTTCGTCGAGGCCAGCGACATCGCTGAAATTAATGTTCACTCTGGTGCCTTTTTCAAATAGCGTTGCTTTTGATTTTCCAATATTAAAAATTCCGCCTGGGCCGCCAGCTCCTGCGCCGCCACCCACTTTTCTCATCATCATGATAAAAACCAATGCAATTAAAAGGATCGGTAAAAGAGTACTAATAATTTGTCCAAACAATTCACCTTCATCGCCTGGTTTATCAGGCACGGGTTTTACATCAGGATTATCTTTATAAAATTGTGCTAATTGAGTAGCAAAAACTTCGTCCTTGATAATGCTAAAATAAGCCTGCGGCGCATCTTTTATTTTTTTTACTGCCTCATAATTTTCGCCAAAAACATTTTTGAAATATCCGGGGTCGCTTTCCAATTTTTGCGGATCAACATAAACCCTTACTAATTTTTTATTGCCAACGGTTTTGATCTGGTCAACGTCGCCCTGGCGAAGCATCGTATAAAAATCGGTATTATTAATTTCTACGCCGGAACCGGTAGTTGTTCTGAAAAGATTATATCCAATGATCAGGGCAAAAATAATCCCGTAAACCCAGTAAATACTGAGTTTCGGCTTCTTTTTCGGGTCCTCTTCAGGCGGAGTTCCGGGAGATAAGTTTGGATTTAATCGTTGTTGTAATGATTTTTTTTTCTGTTCTTCAGTTGCCATAGTATGCTTGCTTCTGCAATATTTTTTATCTTAATTCTTGCTTTTAGGAATCAGATTTTTTTTGTTTTAATTATTGATAGTTTTTGTATTAATTTTTCGAATCAGTGTTCAATTATCGATGCGTCGCTCCACATTTCTTCTAAGCGATAAAACTTTCTGGTCTCGGGGAGCATAATGTGAGCAACAACATTTACATAATCGATTAAAATCCATTGTTCGCCTTGTCTGCCCTCATGTTTATAAGGGTTTTCGCCACACTTCTTTTTTACTTCTTCTTCTACAAAATCAGCTATAGCCTTCAGCTGTATAGGGTTTGTAGCTTCACAAATAATGAAAAAATCGGTAACTGCTTCAGGTATTTTTTTCAGGTCGAGGCTTATAATTCTTTCTGCTTTTTTTTCCTGCATTGCATGGATAATTGTTTTAAATAGTTTACTATTTCTTGTTATCCTTGCTACAGTTGATTTTTTTCTTTTTTCCAGTAATGTTAAATTATCCAAATGTGTTCTTTTTACTCGTGCTAATTTTAGCAATCTGCAAAAATAAATTTATTCTCTTAGATTGCAGCTTTGCGCGTAAATTTTGTATCTATTTTATCAAAAATACTATAATTCTTTATTAATCTTTTTTTATGTCTTTTTCGCCTGAAAACATGCTTGTTCTTGATAGCGTCGATAGTACCAACAACTATGCCATGGCGCTTATTCAAAGAGGAGGGAAAAGTGAGGTAAAACCCGTCTTTGCGTTCGAACAAACGCAGGGAAAAGGAAGACGTGGAAAGCAATGGGAAAGCATTAAAGGCGATAATATTATCTTATCAATTCCTATGGAGATGCAATGGCTGCCCGTATCTCAGCAATTTCACCTAAGCGCTGCAGTTGCATTAGGCTGTTATGATCTCTTTTCCCAATATCTTTTTCCCAATGTTTTTATAAAATGGCCAAATGATATTTTTATTAATGACAGGAAGGCAGGAGGAATTTTGATTGAAAGTATCATTAAAGGTACTTTATGGCAGTGGTCGGTAATAGGTATCGGATTAAATATTAACCAGGAAAATTTTGAAGAATTTAATTTACAAGCAACGTCATTAAAATTGACTTCAGGAGAACATTATGATGTTTTAAAACTTGCAGAAGAGCTTGTTTTATTTGTTTTAAGAAGAGTAGAAGAATTAAAGTCAGGAAAGTTTGAAAAAATGTTGGCAGAATATAATGGACATTTATTTGGTCGCGGCAAAGTTGTAAGGCTTAAAAAAGAAAACATTGTTTTTGAGACAAACATTATTGGCGTTTCTTCTTCCGGTAAATTGATTACCAAAGATGCTTTGGAGAGAAAATTCGATTTTGATGAAGTGGAATTTAAAGGACTGCTGAAATAATGTTTAAAAAGTTTAGGCGGCCATAGTAAATCAACAAATACACGGAATTTTTATTTTTTATCACGGGTCATTTTCTGCTTTTCTTGCTTCTGCTTCGTATTTATTGTTGTAATATCCATGATGGTAACTTTCCCATAAATATTTTAAAATGAAATTCAAAAATCCATATTTCTTAAATTGATTAATGTGACACATTTCGTGCTTCAACCATTTTTTGTCCTTTAAAAAATTCTCTTTGGAAACATGATGCAGATGAATTGTTTTCCCAATCACAATCGCGACATTTTCTGATTTTAATTTCTTTGCGGCTAATTTTGCAATCCATGAATTTTCTTTTATTAGAAATTGCATAACAAAAGATTTTTTTAATTCTTCCCATGCAGATTAGGAAAGCGCTTTCAAAATCTCATTACTATGGATTTTGGAATTAGGCTTTTTAAATATCTTAAAAATAATTCCATTTTCATCGATTAGAAAAGTGGTTCTGAAAAGGCCCATATATTTTCTTCCATATAAATTTTTTTCGCCCCAAACACCGTATTCATCAATGATTTTTTTGTCAGGATCTTCTAATAAGGTAAACGGCAGATCATATTTTTCTTCAAATTTTTTATGCTTCTTTTTATCGTCCGGGCTTACGCCCAAGACTACCAATCCTGCTTTTTTAAGTTCGGAATAATTGTCTCTTAAATTGCACGCTTCGATCGTACAGGTAGGTGTATCATCTTCAGGATAAAAATAAAGAACCACTTTTTTTCCATGGAAATCTTTTAAAGAAACTGTATTTCCGTTTTGATCTTTTGTTGTAAAATCCGGCGCTTTTTCGCCTTCTGTTAAATGGGTCATTTTGTAAAAAATTTATCGGGTAAAATGTAGTATTTTTTCTGTTTTATTTCCTGCTTCGTCTTCTGCGGAAACTTTTAATTCATGTTTTCCGGGGCCACATTTTTCATCAAAAGTATAAATAAATGCACGGCCCTTGTCATTACTAAACCGCAACCATTTTCCATCTAATTCTGCGCGGAAATTTTTTATTTCATCATTGTTGTCTTTTGGAATAATTACGATTGTTCTGTGTTTTGATATGTTTGCCTCATCATTAAAATCAACATGAATTGTCGGTGGCTTATCATCTGCAATTAATTGAAAATCACCGAATGAATTAAATTTTGCAGAATACCAATCGCCATTTTTGTTGGCTTTCGTTACTTCCTCTTTTCCATTCCAGGTTCTTTTAATTAAAATTTTATCGCTTAAATTTTGAGGAGTATTTTTATTGAGTTTTATACTGATTGTAAAATAATCCTGCGCTGGAATCAAACCTGAAAGTACGGAATAGATGTCTGAGAAACTATTGACTCCAGATGGGGATTTTTCTGAATAAAAAAAAGAAACAGAGTCATATAAAGTAGTGGCAGGCAGATAGACCTGCAGATTTTCATTTTCAAAAACATTTACAGATCCCGGCTGAAATTCTTTTTTATTTAAAATATCAGGACCGCCAGGATCGACAACCGATTCTTTTTTTATTTTAAATTCAATAGTCGAAGAATTGTTTTTTGTATCCTGTACAGCAATTTTTATTTGATGAATATTGTTATCGTTTAATTCAATAACACCATCGCCGTTTATATCTTTATAAACGCCCTCCCGATAGCCAGGTAATCTTGAAAGATGTTGAATATAAGGACCGCCAGCAGCACGGGTTTTATAATCAATATTGGCGTTTACGTAACGCGTTTCAACATAACTGATGTTGTCTAATTCAAAACCGGAAAGTGGCAATCCATCCAAATAAATAACCGCTTTATAAATCCCATTTGGATTGTTAGACCCTGACTGTTTGTCATTGGCAGAAATCCCACAACTTAT
>Ga0207652_10000097_pt1 | contig 95815 bp, 93 predicted proteins | sample KBSC63BmetaG_FD_184334 | JGI IMG/M metagenome (GOLD analysis project Ga0207652, IMG submission 184334) | Corn rhizosphere microbial communities from Kellogg Biological Station, Michigan, USA - KBS C6-3B metaG (SPAdes) (version 2) | ecosystem: Host-associated > Plants > Roots > Rhizosphere ... | reverse complement strand
GCTTTATCTACCGCATCTTTGGTTTTTTGTAACGCCACTTCTGTTTTTACATCGGTTTCAAATTCAACCGTAATGGCAGAAAAATCCTGCAAAGAAGTGCTTGTAATCTTATTGATCTTTGCACCGGTAATGCCTTTTATTTGTTTCTCAATTGGCTTCGTTACCAGGTTTTCCATATCCTTCGGAGAGTTACCGGCATAGATCGTTTGCACATAAATCGTTGGAATTACAATATCTGGGAATTGCTCTTTAGGCAACGTAACAAATTGATAAATGCCCATTAATGACACAAAAAGTATCAGCAAATAGATGGACGTTTTGTTTTTTATCGCCCAGCTTGTTGGTTTAAACTCTTTGTATTTTTCCTTAAAATTTTCAGTTAAGCTCATAAATATTTTATTGTGCTTTTACAGTAAAAGCAGTTTTAATTCATTTTCCTATTCTGCAGTGGTAGTGATTAGCTGCCCATCAAACAGTCCCTGGAAACCGTCCGTTATCAACTGATCACCGGGCTGCAAGCCGCTTTTGATTTCGATTTTATCGCCATACAATTGACCAATAACCACATCTCTTTTTTTAGCAACCATTTTATCGCCTTCTTTTGCCGCAACAAGCACAAATTTTCCGTTTTCACCCGTTTGCAGCGTGTTCACCGGAATAGCGATTGAATTGGGTGCTGTATAATCCAGAATATTTACCTGCGCTATTTGATTTGGCCGCAGATCCATTCCTTTCGGCACTTTTATTTCTGCTGTAAAGCCACGTGTAGTCGCTCCGATTGCTTCGCTGATAAAAGAAATTTCACTGTTGAAGGTTTTATTGATATCCGGCATATTCACAATTACTTTCGTTCCCTTCGTTACTTTTCCTGCATAATTTTCAGGAACAGTAACGGTAATTTTCAAATCAGTATCGTTTACAATTTTTATATAACCACCAGCTAATGGATTGCCGTTAAAAGTTTCGCCAACATGAGCCGTAATATCATCTACGGTTCCGTTTACATTGCTATAAACATTGCTTTGATTTGCTTGCTCCTGTGCAGTGGCAACCTGCGCCTGTATTGCTTTTAACTGGTTTTGCAATGTTTCAACATTCGTTTTTGCCTGCAACAATTGTACTTCCGTTCCAATGTGCTGTGCCCATAGATTGCTTTGCCTCTGGTAAACAGATTTTGCCAAACCAAGTTGAGCCTCCACACTTCCCAATTGTTGTTTTACCGCGTTTACATTTTCCCTAGCAATTGCATCATCTAATTTCAATATAAGCTGGCCTTTATGCACTTTATCACCTTGTTTTACATATATCGCTTTTATCTGGCCGGGTTGTCCGGACGGAGTTATGTAAGAAATGTTTTTTGCATCCACACTTCCCTGCAGGTCCAGGTAATGTTTAAAATCCTCTGTTTTAATGGGAGTAAGCGCTACCAGTTTCGGCTTTGCCATTACAGCAGCGCTGGTATCCTGCTTGGCAATATCTTTTTGCAAAGCCATAATTTTTTCATCGACGTTATCCTTTTCAGTTTTCAGCTTTTGCAATTCAGCTTTCTTATCGCTCAGCGATTCGCTCTTCTTTTTACCTGAATCGCCACATGATGAAACGATCGCTGTAAAAAATACAATCAGGCTGAGGTTAATTATTTTTTTCATTTTCAAGATTTATTAGGGTTGAGTTTTTTTAGTTTAAAGTTTTCCTGTTGCTGTCAGGTAATCAATTTTTGCGATGATGGCATCATAAATAGAACTGTAATAATTGTTTTGTGCCGTTACCAAATCCGCCTGGGCAGTAGATATTTCCTGGTTGCTGCCAAGTCCCTGGTCATATTTTAATTTGGTAGAATTGTAAACTGATTCGGCAAGCTGGATATTTTTTTTCTGCGCATCCATAGTAAGAATTGCGGATTTCATATTGATCCTTGCCTGGCTTACGTCGTTATCAATAGAAGATTTTAATTGCTCCAGGTTGTTGTTCATTTTTTGAAGATTCAGTCTGGCAGTTGCAATATTTGCATTACGCGCACCTCCATCAAAAATGGGAATGTTCAAAGTAAAATTTATAAACGAAGTCGTGTACCAGGGCTCACTGCCTTTCAAAAAGGTAAAACTGGTACGTTGCGCATTTTGATTAATGTTTGCTGAAAAAGTTAATGTAGGGATCTTACTTAACTGGTATCTTTTTACATTATACTTTCCGAGCTCAATACTGTTTTCAAGCAATTGATATTCTTTGCGATTTTCATAATTATAATCCGCATCCAATAATCCTGATTTTATTTCTTCATCAGAAAGTGTATCAGAAAGATAAATTGAATCCTGCTGTGGAATATTCATTAAAAACTTCAATCCTTCTTTTCCTGCGTCAATCTGGTTTTGCGCCTTTAATTTTTGTGTTTCCAGGTTGCTTAATTGCACCTGCACTTTATCTACATCCAGCTTTTCAGCAAAGCCATTTTGATAGATCACTTTCGTGTCGTGAAGCAGCTTTTCGTAAGTAGCAATATTCGCATCAATTGTTCCTATCTGCCTTTTAGCAACCGCCAGTTGATAATATATTTTATAGACATTCGCTTTTATTTGTTGTTTGGTTACATCAGCAGTAAGCACTGAATTTTTAATCGCGGCTTTTCTTGCCTGCAGGCCGATAAAAACCTGTCCGTCAAACAATATCTGTTGCAAATTTGCTCCATAAGTTCCGCTGTATTTTGTTCCGAATTTTATCGGAAAAAAAGTACCGGGGGTGCCGCCGGCAAACTCAGCCGGAACCAGCTGTGTAGGAATAGAAAGATAATCAACGAAGGAAACGGTTCCATTTACCTGGGGCAAAGCAGCTGCCGTTACCTGCTTATTTTGTTGTTCCTGCAATTGAATGTCTACCAAAGCATTTTTTATCTGCACGGCATTTTTCAAAGCATAATCGACTGCTTCCTGTGCTGTAAAAGAATGAACTTCCGAAGGCGTTTTTTGCTGGGCATTTGTGATAAAGCAAATACCGGTCATCATGCTCACTAAAGAAAATTTGATAAATCTTGTTTTCATTGTAGGTTATTTTTTCATCCGGTTGTTTTCGGATCTTTCTTTTTGATATTTTGTTATTAACTTATAGCCCTTAGGCGTTACCATTCCAAACAGAAAAAATTCTATCAGTTGTTTGTGCAGGAAAGCCATCTGATATTGCTTTTGAGGGAAAAGTTCCTCGCTGAATGGAAGGATTACGCATTCGAGCCGCACTTTCGCGATGATGTCGGTATCCATTTCAGGGCGGTACAATTCCTCCGCTTTTCCTCTTTCGATATTTTTTTTGATGATCTCCAGGAGAAAATTGTATTTGAATTCTTTAAACTTTTTGAAGGTCGCAGGATGGTTTCTTTCGATGTCAAATAAAATAGTGGAGTTCATATTGTCGAACATGGATTCCAAACTTTCCATTGCCAGAAACACTTCGTGTATTGCGTTCTGCGCGTTTTCTCTGCTAGTCAGACAAAGATTTTTATTAAAATTGAGTATGTCAGCAATTACCTCATCTACCAGGTCATTTTTATCTGAAAAACACTGGTAGATCGTCTTTTTAGAAACGCCCAGTTGCGAAGCAATCTCGTCCATCGTTACCGACTTTACTCCATAGCGGCGGTAAAGTTCATCTGCTTTTTGTTTGATTCTCTCTCTTAATTCCATAGCGGCCGCAAAACTAAGGAAACTTTTTACGTCACCAAAGTTTCCTTAAAAAAATTTTATGAAATTTATTATCCGCAGGATGAGTGGTAAGAATAAGGGCGAAAGTTGACTGTTGAGTTCTGAATTGAGAATTAAAAATTAAGAATTATCTAATTCCGGTAAACGAAGAAAAAAGTGCAAATTATATTTTGTGCTGAAAACAAATATCACTAAATAGTGAATGGTGAATTACGGATGAGTGTAGTTTGTGAATAGGATTTTCAGTAAAGCAAGAAAAAAAGAGAAAATTATATTTTCTGGCAAAACAAATATTCAAATAGTCGAATTGCTTTTATTGCTGATTATGGTGTTAGTACCAAATGATCAACAATAAAAACAATCTAACAATACAGGCAACAATACAACGATACAGTAAACAGCAAAAATCTGTTCACGCAATAATGGAAAAATCGTTATTCAATTACAAAACCATCCGGAAGTATTGCCCCTTTTTTTACCACAATTATTCCATCCTTGATCGTGTACAATTCATGGTCATTGTTTTGGAGATGACCGCCGCCATTGATCCTCACGTTATTTCCAATCCGTACATTTTTATCGATGATCGCATTATTAATGTAGCAATTATCTCCTACACCCAATTTTGGAATTCCTTTTTCTGTATCGTAGCCCATTTCTTCAATGGTTTCATAATAATCACTTCCCATGATATAACACCTGAAAACTTTTGTACCATAACCAATTCTTGTTCGGATACCAATGACACAATTTTCCAGTCGTTCGGCATGAATGATACAACCATCACCTGCAATGGTATTCAGCAATGAACTTCCACTGATTTTTGCCGGCGGCAACATTCTTGGTCGTGTATAAACTTTTTGCTCATTGTGAAAAAGATTGAACGGAGGAAGTTCCTGTGTCAGCGCAAGATTGGCCTCAAAGAAGGAAGAAATATTTCCAATGTCTGTCCAATAGCCACCATATTGATAACTGAAAACATCATGATCTTTAATGGCAAACGGAATAATTTCTTTTCCAAAGTCAGTGGCGTCTTTTTTCTGATTTTCCAGCAAATCAATTAATACTTCTTTTTTAAAAAGATAAATTCCCATGGAAGCCAGGTAATTTCTTCCCATTCTTTGCATATCCTCTTTTGTATCACTGATCCAATCCGGTAAAATATCCAAAGGAGGTTTTTCTATAAAAGAAACGATCCTGTTTTCATCATTCGATTTTAAAATCCCGAATTCTGTCGCTTCTTTTTCAGTGACAGGAATTGTAGCGATCGTAATGTCTGCGCCATCTTTTGCATGGGTACGAAACATATTTCCAAAATCCATTTGATACAACTGGTCGCCGGATAAAATAAGCACATGATCGTATTCAAGACTGGCCAGGTAACGCAATGACTGGCGCACCGCATCGGCAGTTCCCTGGAACCATTCCGAACTTTCAGGCGTTTGTTCTGCGGCGAGAATGTCAACAAATCCACTGCTGAAATTACTGAACTGGTACGTGTTTTTTATGTGCTTATTAAGCGAAGCCGAGTTAAATTGCGTAAGCACAAAAATCCGGTTGATATTTGAATTAATACAATTGGAAATCGGAATATCCACCAATCGGTATTTTCCGGCAATAGGCACAGCCGGTTTGCTTCTATGACGGGTGAGCGGATACAACCTGGAACCTGCGCCACCACCGAGTATGACTGCAATTACTGACTTACTGATCCACATATTAGTTTGCATTTTATTTTAAGTTTAAAATTTCATTCTTCAACATTGAACCATCAACCTTCAACTTTCAGGCCCGATACAAATTCAAATAGATTTCCGTACTTCTTTCCCAACTGTGATCGATCTGCATAATGTGCCGTATAATCTGATTCATCTTCTCCGGCTGGTCATACAATTCAGTAGCACGGTAAACCGCATGACAAATATCACCAACAGAAGCGGTATTAAAACAAATGCCAAAACCATCGGGATCACCAAAATCCTTTACCGTATCTTTTAATCCCCCGGTGCGCCTTACAATTGGAATCGTTCCATACCGCAATGCATACATTTGATTCAAACCGCACGGTTCTACCCTGCTTGGCATCAATAAAAAATCAGCGCCTGCATACATTTCATGGCTTAGCTTTTCATTGTACCCGATTTGAGTATTGTAATATCCAAAGAGATGAATGTGCAAATTGCTTAACTGATATTCAATATAAGGATCACCACTTCCCAAAACCAAAAAATTCATTTTACCTTCCATAAAATAAATAGAATCGCCAATAACCTGGGGCAATAAATCCGCGGCTTTTTCCCCAACAAGCCTTCCTATAAAAACGATCAAAGGTTTGTTTTCCTCCAGGTTAAACCGGGCACACAATTCTTTCTTATTCGCCCGTTTTTTTTCAGCGAAATCATTCAAGCCATATTTTTCATCGAGATATTTATCAGTTTCAGGATCCCACACTTCCACATCTATGCCGTTTAGGATTCCAAAACATTTTCCTCTTTCATACTGAAATAATTTTTCCAGTCCGTTAGCCATATACATCAACTCTTCGAGGTAGCCATGACTTACGGTATTTACTTTTGAAGCACACTTCACGGCGCATGCGAGGCTGTTGATGGTGTTATCCCATTCCAGCAATCCCCATTTCCATTTATCCCAATCAGGAATATAATTTGATTTGCTCCAGTCCATCCATCCCTGGTATTGTGCATTATGAATTGTCAAAATCGTTTTAATAGAAGACAAATTTTTATAAGCAAAACAATGTTGCATCATAAAAGGAACCAACCCCGCCTGGTGATCATGTACATGTACAATGTCAGGATGATGATGCCATTTGCTCATCCAGTCTACTACAGCAATCTGGAAAGCAGTGAAGCGTTCTGTGTCGTCGTCATAACCATAAATTTTTTCGCGGTCGAGCAAGCCATTGATGTCAACGAGATACAAATCGAAACCCAAAACATTCGTTGCTTCTTTGATGATGGTATATTCAAACCAGTAATGCGCCATTCCAAAAGCGCCTTTATGAACGACTTCGAATTGATGATTGTACAAAAATTTAGTCCGATACATGGGCATTACCACTTTGGCGATATGCCCCAGTTTGTTTTGATATTTTGGCAACGCACCCACTACATCGCCCAGTCCGCCTGCTTTTGCCATTGGGTAACATTCTGCACTTACATGAATTATTTCCATACAACTGAATTAGCGTTTCAAATTAAGCATCATTTTTCTTAATAAAAAATTATTAATAAAAATGGCGGGTCTTGAAAAAATCTTTTATTTTCATCTTTAATTTACATTCTAAAACTAAAATTTAAATGGCCACTCCTTCCATCAATTTACCAAAAACAAAAATTGTTACTACCGGAAAATTACAACCCACTAATTACGGGGCGTTGAGCACTTTGGTCGTTGTGTTTTTTTTCTGGGGATTTATTGCTGCCGGCAACAGTGTTTTCATTCCTTTTTGTAAACACTATTTTAACCTGGATCAATTTCAAAGCCAGCTAATTGACTTTGCTTTTTACCTGGCTTATTATATTGGTGCGCTTGCACTCTTTGCTTATGGCTCGTTTGGAGGAAAAGATCTTGTTGCAAAATGGGGTTACAAAAAAAGCATTGTATATGGATTGCTGTTTTCTGCAATCGGCGCGGTAGCGATGATCATTGCTGTAAATGCAAATGCATTCGTAGGAATGCTCGCAGGTTTATTTATTGTGGCGCTTGGATTTTCACTTCAACAAACAGCAGCGCAGCCTTTCGCTATTGTGCTTGGAGATCCTTCTACCGGAAACAGCCGCGTGAATCTGGGTGGCGGTGTAAATTCTTTTGGAACGATGATCGGGCCGCTGGTTGTGGCGTTTGCATTGTTTGGAACAACCGCTGCGATCACTGATCAGCAAATTGCAGGATTAAGTTTGAGTAAAGTAATTGTTTTGTACAGCGGTGTAGGAATTCTTTTTATTGCTGCCGCACTGCTCTTCCAGTTTTCAAAAAAAGTGCCCCATGGTATTTCTACAGAAAAAACGGAAAAGGCTAATAAAGCTCTATATTCTTTGCTCATCATGACCGGGCTTCTCATCATTATGTTTGTACCGGTTTTCAGAAGTTATAAAGTAGATCTCACGCATGCATCTGATTCGGAAAGAATCGCCATGGAAACATACCGGGTGAAATGGTTGTTTGGCGCACTGGCTGTTGTTATACTTACTTTGCTCATTTCAAATTTAAGTGCAAAAAGAAATGCAGAAGGCTGGGGTGCGATGAAATATCCGCAATTAGTTTTAGGGATGCTGGCGCTGTTTCTTTATGTAGGAACGGAAGTTACGATCGTAAGCAACATCAGTGATCTTTTGAGCAAGCCTGAATTTGGAAGCATTCCTTCATCACAGGCAGCACTTTATATTTCGATGTATTGGGGCAGTTTGATGATCGGCCGTTGGGTAGCTTCAATTTCTGCTTTTGATTTCAAGCCTTCGACCAAGCAGCAACTCACTTTTATTGTACCTCTGGTTGCCTTTGCTATTGTTTTACTAGTTAATGCGGCTTCCGGTTATGCCGTGCACATTATGTACTATTATATTATCTGTGTGCTGATACAGATTGGCGCATTTTATGTCAGCAAAGACAAACCGGCGAGAATGCTCTTGATCTTTGGATTGTTAGGCGTAACTGCGATGGCTATTGGATTAGCAACGACTGGAAAAGTTGCCATCTATGCATTTATCAGCGGTGGATTATTCTGTTCCATCATGTGGCCCGCTATCTTTACATTATCCGTCGCCGGTTTGGGCAAATACACCACACAGGGTTCTGCTTTTTTAATTATGATGATCCTGGGAGGTGGCGTTATTCCGCCGATACAAGGAAAACTAGCCGATTTCCTGGAATCAAGAAGTACTGTCGTTGGCTCCGGAATTCATGAATCATACTGGATTCCGCTTCTTTGTTATGCGTATATTACTTTCTTCGCGATATTTGTAAAAGGAGTTTTAAAACGTCAGGGAATTGATTATGAAAATCCTGCAGAAGTTGAAGACGTTATTGAACCAACCTCACCCGAAGGCGGGTTTGATGTGCCGGGAAATTAGAGAATCAAAATCAGGAATTAAAGATATTTGTTGGTTGGTTGCACCAGTTCGTGGAAACACGAACTGGTTTTTTTATGAACTGTTTTTATCCCTGGTGATCATTTGAAAATCTTTTAAAACAGGTTCATATTCTGCAAAGCGGTGTTCCCGGATTGGTTTTACAAAAGGTTCTGTTTTAAAATATAAAAGCAAACATGGACGGATTTTGTTGTATTCCTCAACAAACTCATAATTGATCAATTCACCGTTTTTTATTCTTTGCCTGATCTTATTGTGGTAGGGATACATTTTTTATTTTACTTCACTTCAATGATGACCATCATTTTAAATTATTGCTTTTGCTACTTTTTTTTACAGATCGTTTTTTGTCAAGGCGAAGATGCGTTACTCCATACGTTTCTATTTCTTTTATATAAAGTTTTTGCATTGCCTGGATTTCATTTAAAAGTTTCGGATTATTAACAACTATGAGTGCATCCATTTTACCATACTTCTCCCGGAAATCACGACCAGCGAGATCATAAGCTACAGAATTAGTAAATATTTCAGCATCATAATTTTCGATCAAAACATCACATTCTTCAATCAACTCATTCTTTAATCTAAACTCATTCTCTGTAACGCCTCCATGCCCGAATGCTCCTGTTTCAGAAGCCAGATGAAAGCCAGCCTTACCAATGCGGCCATCAAAGCATTTCTTTATTCTCATAGTCATTTTGAATCAGAATATTAGTTGCGAGATAAATGGCCTTTGCCACTTCTATTAATTCTTCCGCAGAAAATGTGATGGTAATTTCGTCCACGATTTAATTTTTTTTGTAGAATTATTTTACTTTCCAAGGCTGATATCTTCTGTTAATCGAAGGCTGCAGGAATTACAAAAACGACCTATTTCTTTGTTTGCTGCTGAGTACAACTCACCACTCACAATTCACCACTCACCACTCCCCCATTTATCTCTTTTCTATCGACCCTGTTTTTTTATTTTTCACAATATACTTTTTTTCACCTCCGGGAAGTATTTCTTCTTTTATCAGGTAATGATCTACGTCGTAACTGGTCAGGTGCTTTTCTTTTTTTGTTTCAGCAAGACCACGCCAGTCTTTAATTTCAACCGCTTCCCATTTTTTGGTTTTCGCTGAAAGAAATGCTGCATCCAAAATAGCGTTGACAATATAGCCGTCATAAAAGTTTTCTTTTGGCTGTTTGTTCGCTTCTATTGAATCAAACATATCGGTAAACATGTGATTATATCCCAGTTCATTCACTTCATCGCCAACCGGAAAAAGCCAGCCTGTATTACTTTCTGCTTTTTCGGCAATATAATCTCCTCCTTTGCCGGTTGTAAACATTTCAAAGCCGGTGCGTAAAAAATTATTGATCCAGATGGTGCCTTCCGTTCCCATTACTTCATCACGCAGATCCATTCCTCCGCGAAATGACCAACTCACTTCAAACTGGCCAACAGCGCCGTTTTCATATTTTACCAGGCCAACGGCATTGTCTTCTGCATCGATCGGATGATAGCGTGTATCGGCCCAGCACATCACCTCTACCGGCCTGATGTTTTTGCCGATATAGCTGCGACCGAGTTCCACACAATGACAACCCAAATCAATAATAGCGCCACCGCCGGATTTTTCTTTGTCCCAAAACCATTCGCTGTGCGGGCCGGGATGTGTTTCCCTGCTCTTGGCCCAAACCACTTCTCCCAGCGCGCCGTTCCGGATCATTTTAACGGCCTTCAGCGATTTCGGCGAATACACCAAATCTTCCAGATATCCGCCGGTAACTCCTGCTTTCTCCACCGCCTGCAACATTTCAAAAGCTTCTTTTGCATTGCGGCCGAGCGGCTTGGTACACAATACATGCTTTCCTGCCGCCGCACAAGCGAGTACGGCATCCAGGTGCATGTCGTTTGATAAACCAATCACCACGGCTTCTACATCAGCACGGGATACACATTCTTTCAGATTGTCTGTATAATGCGGCACTTTATAATCATCCGCAAATTTCCTGGCGTTGGAAAGCGTACGGCTGTAAACAGTTGTGATCTCATCCTTTCTGCGTTGACCTATTAATGCATCCGCATAAAAACGGGAAATAAATCCGGAACCGAGAATCGCTAATTTCATGATGTTAAATTATTTTTTGATAAGTATCGATTTTGTTCTTAGTAAGCACTAAGATAGCTTCTAATCTCCTGTTTAAAAAATAGTTTCATTATTGTTTTTATTGGCTTAGAAAGTTAGTTCTTTGAGTACATCATGTGTCCATCCATATTTTAGTCCTGGCGACTCTTTTAGCTTCATTTAAAAATTTCTCTTTACAGTAGACTTGTTGTAAGTAGCAGTATCCCGCGTGGATCAAATATACGGTTTAATTTAAAGGTGACACCTTTTCGAAAAGGTGTCACCTTTAAATTAAAAAAAATACTTATAATTCTTCAGCACTTGAAAAGAAGTAAAAATAATTCTATCAATAGTTAAAAAAACATCAATGCTGTTGTAAAAATATCTAGTCTAAAAAACATTTTTATAAAAATAAAAATCGGATTATTTGCTCCTTTACTAAATGTGAAATATCTATCACTTGTTTCTCAACATGAAGCAACAGCACGCAAAAAAAAGCAGCACAAACCGTCTATAGGTTCGTGCCACTTTAAAAGCGCTGGAAAAACAATTCAGGCTTTATTCCATTTCTTTTCTTTTACCATTGTTCCGTCGGCATCATATTGTAATTGGTACCATACTTTAGCACCCTGCACATTGATCTGATAAAACCGGCTATTATCAGAAATTACTTCTGTAATACTACTAATTTCTTTCCCCGGGTATTCTTCATTCACTTTGGAACGGATGAACGGGCTTAATTTTGAAGCATCATAATACTTGATCACTTCTTTCAACACACCGTTCAAATCATAGAATACACGGCACGATGAATGATCATCCTGATTGAAATAAACAACAACAGAATTTCCACACTTTTGAATCGTCTGTTTCTGTACGTTAGGAAAATCGCGATGAAACGATTCCAGGACTTTACCTGAAACATCAGACGGAGGAAATGCATAAACACCTAAAGTAAAAGTTACTGCAAGGCAAAGAGAAATCATCTTTTTCATTATTTAATTTATTTAAGAGTGAAGGAATAAGAATAATTGAAAGAACGGGTAATGAACATAGGTAATTCCGTCGCATTTGCTTTTGCCAGCACAAAAAAATAAAAGCTGTACCTGGTGGCATTTTATTTTCTATAGTTGTAATCCGTATATGATAAATCCAGATGACAAATGCGATTAATACTATTGTGAGCAGGATGATAAGAATGATTAAACCATTTTTTTTTGTGAAGATTATCATGCCAGGTGAAATTTGTATCGGGAGCTAAGGTCGTACAGGCGAATACCCTAAACCAAATTTTACGGTGGACAAAGGCATGACAGCAGCAGTGACAAAAAAGTGACTGGCAAAGGCATAAGCAGCAAAGTCAGGCCAGTACTGTCTTTATGCGACTGAAACTTTTATCAATTGTTTGGAAAACAGCCATGAATGTAAAGGGATATATAATTGTGCCAAAGCATTAAAAGAGGGAGGACAAAAAAGTGACAACCATATGAAACTCATTAAAGCCAATACAGTATTGCGTTTTAAAGCCTTGCAATAAAGTTTTCCACTTCCTGGTCGGTTTGGAGATTAAAGCGATCGCGCATCCGGTGTTTTGCTTTAATGACACTGTTAGGAGAGATTCCCAAAACAGCAGCCATTTGTTTTGTATTCAAATGCAAAAGAGTAAGGGCAGCCATTCGCTGCTCTGCCTGTGTAATATTATTTACATGTTTATTTATTTTTTCAAAAAAACCGACATGCAATTTTTCGAACATTACCTTAAAGTTAAGCCAATCATCTTCGGTAAGGATGCTTTGGCGGCTAAGTTCCTCTATCAATTGCTGTTGCTCCTGGGTCTTTAATTTATTTTCGGCCTGAGACTCCAGTTTTTCTATAAGATTTGTTTTTTCAATAATGCTTTTTGTAAACATTTTTAATTGCTCCCTTGCCGATTCCATTTCCTGTTCAATTCGTCTTTTTTCGTGCTGTTCTAATTGCGCCCGGACTTTTGTTTTTTGTAGTTGACGGTTGATAAGCAACAGCGCAACAGCACATAAAAGAAGTATAGCTACTATCATGGAATCACGCATTTCTAACTGCCCTTTTTTCTCCCGTTCAATGTTCTGGATATTGTACCGGTTTTTTTCATTATCGAGCCGGAGTTTAGATATACTTATACTGCTTTGATAAATTACTCTTTCCAGTGAATCGTGAAGTGGATTATACTCGGCTGAATAGTAGTAAGCGCTGTCATTATCTCCAAGCGCTTTGAAAATTTGTGAAGCAGTCAAATAAGCATTTTGCCGGTAATTGGCAGGGTTTTGCCATTTCTTCAACAAATTGAAAGATTCCCTCACTTGCCGGAGCGCCTCCTTTTTATTTCCCAGCGCAAGATTAGTTTTGGCGGCCCATTGAATGGAATTACCGGCCTCATCATATACTCCGAATTCTATACTGGTTTGATAGTCCATCATAAATAAAGGCAAAGCGGTAGTATAATTTTCCTGGACAAAATCAATTTGAGCGATATTTCCTGAAACAATGCCCTGCCATATTTTTCCGGTTTTTTTGTCGTTTTCTTCGGAGGCTAATTGTAATGCCTTATTATAATAGTATAAAGCCGAATCATACTTTCCCATTCTGTGAAAGGACAGTGCAATGGTATTGTTGCACATCATCAGATAAATTTTTGTGACTGGGTGGGCTACTTTCACAAGAGGAATTGCTTCTTTAGTGTATTGAATGGACTTTTGATATTCTCTTACCCGCCAGAGCATTTCACCCAATAAGAAGTAAGTATCCCAGGCTCCATGAAGCTTCACTTTTTGATACAGGTCAGCGCTGTACATCATATACATTACTGCTTTTTCTGTATTGTGAAAACCATCCATAGCTGTGCCATAGATGGAACTTACATAGGCCGCCAGGTAATCATCATCAACTATAAAAGCTTGATTCATGGCCTCCTCCAATAACTTTGTGACCTCTCTTTTTATTGAATCTGTTGTAAAAGGGGAAAGAGGTTTCGGCCCGTAAAACACCAGGAGATTGTATGCTTTCACACAATTAAAACGCGCTATAAAATAATGTCCTTTTGCCGAAGGTTCGTTAGAAAGTTTATCAAGAAAACTAATATCTGAAGCGCTATCTTGTTTTTCTAAGATAGTAGAAAGCGTAAAAGAAGCCTCGTTCTTCTTATCAGAAGGATCTGCCAGTTTTTTCGCCCATTCTTTTGGGTTAAGATTTAAGCTCTGGCAGACGGCAGTTCCGTGAGATATTATTAAAAAAGTAAAAATAAATGCAGCTAAAGTTTTCAAAATCATCTCGCCTTTTGATAGTCGAAAGGTAACCTTTTAATATAAGAATAAATTGATTTTTCAACTAGGAGAGGAAAAAATGCAGTCCCAAGCTGCCGATTATCATATGAATATGGCTTGGCATGATACACCATCCATATATTTCAAGGCCTTTCTTTTCCTGGCATTCCGATAGCTATCGGGGCCAGCCAAAAACGGGAAATAAATCCGGAACCGAGAATCGCTAATTTCATAATGATAAATGGATTGGTGTAAATAAATGATTGATTGCTTTGAACTGCATTTTAAACCTTGTACGATCGTTCAATATGCCTAAGGTAACTTCTTATCTTCTGATTAAATAATGTATTTCAAACTAACTATGAACGCAAGCAAAACAAATTATTCATTCAACTCTCCAAGCAACGATTGAATGTCGAGCGGCTTTGTAAACATATCTATCGACCCATCTTCCAGGTAACTCCATTGCTCTTTAGGTCGGTCACAATATAGTTCAACTCCGTTGCCATCCGGGTCATCGAGGTAAAGCGCTTCTGAAACTCCATGATCGCTTGCGCCGGTAAGCGGATAATTTTCATTTCTTAAGCGTTGAAAGATGGTGGCCAGATCTCTGCGCGTAGGATATAAAATTGCGGTATGAAAAAGCCCGACTGAATGTTTTGGAGCCGGCGACGCATTTTTGCTAAACCACGTATTCAGCCCGATATGGTGATGATAACCGCCGGCAGAAACAAAAGCAGCGTCATTGCCATACATCGTCGTCAGCTCAAATCCCAGCAAGTCGCAGTAAAACTCCAAAGAGCGTTTAAGGTTTGAAACCTTGAGATGAACATGGCCGATGCGTGCCTTGGTTGGTATGATATATTTCGGTTCCATAAGTTTTATGTAGTGAGAAAGTTAAGCATTTCTTCCGTAAAAATTGTTTCTTTAATTTCCTGATTTTCGTTTTCAAAAAATATTTTTCCGGTAAAGCTATTTTCAGAAAGACGGGCGAGCGAAAGCGCCTCATTTTGCATTGAATAAATCATTTTATCTTCTATATTACTATCGAATGAAAATCAAAAAGCTCGTTATCTTCGTTTTAGGTGCCTGCTTTATTTTGCCCGGTGCGGCTCTTGTGTAAAACTTATCTCCTACATAATAAAATATAGCCGGGCCTATCCTACCCGCAACTTCCAGGTTTTTTACCTGTGGGATAGTCTTTATTTTTTATAGCGTTATCATTCGTGGTGCCTTTGTACTGTTTCTATTATTTCGGTTCCTCCCTGTCTTATGTTTGCCTGATACCCGCGGGTAATCATTAGCGAAGCATCTGCGATAAAATAACGCAGATGCTTCGCTAATATTGCATCACGTTGGGGTAGCAAACAATGGATGGAGCGGCAGCCAACTACGATGCAGCTATTTTATCCATTGCCGCTGATCTAAATTTCACCTTGTAAAGAAGTAAGCTTCATGTATTGATAAAAATCAGGAGTGCAGCAGGAAATAACGATGATTTTTATTTTGGTGATTGCCGGAATAATAGTCCTTCCCCAAAATCTTTTATCGGCAGCCAACGCTGATTTTAATTTTTTTATTTTTTGTCGAATCCGTTCTTCCTGTTTCGGTGTCATTCTTCAAATATCTTTATAAATCCGTCAAAAATGGTTGTGCACATATGCATTTAAAGTCTGCAGGTTTTTAACAGCAGCAGAGCTCGCAGTATTATTAAAATAAGCATAGACCGTCTTTTTTGCATTGATCCAACTCGTTATGTATTCTGCATATTTCTTTAAAAAATCATCACTATAATCACCCTTGGATCTTGGCTCAGGACCATGAAAGCGCACGTAAATAAAATCACCTCTTACATCGTTCATTGGAGTTGCAGATTTAGGGATGTCCTGTATCACCATGGCTGCATCATACTCCTCAAGCAATTCATACACTTCCCGCTCATACCACGATGGGTCGCGAAATTCTACAGTAAGCTTCCAATCGCTGTTATAGGCTGCTTCACCAAGTGTTTCTAAAAGTCTTTGTAATTCATTCAGCTTTTCGATTTTTAATGACGGTGGAAACTGTGCCAGCAGGCATCCTTTCTTTTCACCAATATGATCAACGGTTTTAATAAAATCATCAACATCTTTTGGAGAAAATTTCAAGCCCTTTACATGGGTGATCGTTTTGGAAACTTTGAATGTAAACCGGAAATCTTCAGGAACACTTGCCGCCCAGTTCACAACTGTGGAGTTCCTGGGAAGTTTATAAAAAACGCTGTTTATCTCGATACTGTTAAATAACGAGCCATAGTACTGCAGCCTGCTCTTTTCCTGGAACTCAGGAGGATACTGCGCCCTGGGAACCGGAAGATCCAGGCCGCTGGTTCCCGAATAAAATTTTTCGTGGATTGCTGACATTTCGCCGTAAAGATACAGGTGTATAAACTGATCTACTATGAATGTGGGGAAAGGATTAAAAGAGTTCAGACAATGATTAACCCATGAGTAGCAGCCGGTAAAGAAACAAATAATACTGATTTGTATTTTGCAATAAAGTATCAATTTCAAATGTGTTTCCAAAAATGAAATCCCAAAATTGAATAGCCCAGGTTATAATAAAATTTATGCGACTTTGAATTTTGAACATAGGTATTTAATTCTATTGTTTTATATTCATTTTTCTTTGCCCAATCTTCAATAAATTCAAAAAACAGTTTACCAAGCCCTTTTGATTGATGCACACTGTCGATGACAACATTATCCACTTCCAATTGTTTTCCGGAATACAGCCTTACAGTTGTCCAGGCACTTGAAATGCCGACCAGTTCATTGTTTAGAAAAATACCAAAGCAAGTATAGGTTTCAAATTTAAACATTTGAAATAAATATGTTTTTATTTGCTCTAATGTTACTTTAGGATTTAGTTGCTGACCAAGAATTGCGATGTCAGGTATGTCATTTTGCGTTAAGATTCTGTAATCAATTTTGTGAGTCATCTATTTCAACGTTGTTTGAGTAATCGGTCGAGCGAGATCCGGCAGAATGAGGTACTACACCACAATCGCATTTTTGTTTAATTGTAAAATATTGCGGAAAGCTTCTGCTGCCCTGTGAACCTGCACCGTCCAGTCTCCGGCAGCATTTCCATCGGCGCCATCTGAAATATATTTCAAACATACGAAGGGAATATGCTCTTTCATGGCTATCATCGCTAACGCATACGCTTCCATATCTATTACGTTGTAAATTGTGGCTGCGTGTGCCATTTCAAAAGTATCGCCGGTGCCGCAAATACCTTGTGGCACATTATCTAATAATAACCCATATTCAAGAAGCGGTGGCAAGCCCGACAAAGGGGTTTCATATTGAAGGTAGCCGAGACCACGAACGTCCATATCTCTTTGTACAAATTTATTGCAACAAACTACCTCCCCTTTCCTAAAATAATTACTGCCTGCAGAACCGAGATTTACAATTATTGAAGGCCTTTTGTATTGAATGGCCTTCATCACTTCATATGCTGCGTTCACTTTTCCAATCCCTGTTATAACCTTATGATATCCTTCAAAAACATCCGCAGCTTCAGAGGCCAGGGCAAAGGAGAATAAAGCTTCCTCGATTGCAAATGAATGCTTGTCATTAATCTTTATCATCCTTCTTTTCAAATTTTGAAGATGCAAAGATGGGATATAAAATCATTAAGGTTGTTACCGGAAAATATTTACTTCCGGATACTACGTTTTTGTTTTATCGATCAATAAATCAATTTCCCAGCCGGCTCTCTCGCGAAGAAATCATGTCTCAACCCGAATCTCTCATCGAGGACTGGACGTATTGAAAGTCTATTTTTATTTACGTCGGGTCCCTTGCAGGAGACCCGGCTGAGATTAAAATTCTTTATTTAAGAAAAAAACCAATGCCGTTTCGTTCACTGCAAGGAAGTAATGATCGATCCATTGGCTTTTGCCGCGCGCTAGCCCGGAAAAACGCGCGGAGCGATCGGGTTTTCCTTGAACTTTTTGGTTACTTTTTCTTTCAAGAGAAAAAGTGACACGTAAATTTTGTGTCGCAGCAGAATCACTGATCGAGTACTCGACGTATTGAAAGTGTATTTTTATTTTACGTCCCTTGCAGGAGACCCGGCTGAGATTAAGATTCTTTATTTAAGAAAAAAACCAATGCCGTTTCGTTCACTGCAACGAAGTAATGATCGATCCATTGGCTTTTGCCGCGCACTAGCCCGGAAAAACGCGCGGAGCGATCGGGTTTTTCTTGAACTTTTTGGTTACTTTTTCTTTCAAGAGAAAAAGTGACACGTAAATTTTGTGTCGCAGCAGAATCACTGATCGAGTACTCGACGTATTGAAAGTGTATTTTTATTTTACGTCCCTTGCAGGAGACCCGGCTGAGATTAAGATTCTTTATTTAAGAAAAAAACCAATGCCGTTTCGTTCACTGCAACGAAGTAATGATCGATCCATTGGCTTTTGCCGCGCACTAGCCCGGAAAAACGCGCGGAGCGATCGGGTTTTCCTTGAACTTTTTGGTCACTTTTTCTTTCAAGAGAAAAAGTGACACGTAAATTTTGTGTCGCAGCAGAATCACTGATCGAGGATTCGCCGTATTGAAAGTCTATTTTTATTTACGTCGGGTCCCTTGCAGGAGACCCGGCTGAGATTAAGATTTTAATTCATCATCTACCATTTATCCAAACCAAGTAATTTTCTCCCGAGAGGAGATAAAGTGGCTGTTGCATATTTTGTTTGTTCCCAATGGCGCGGATCGCCCGGGAAGGCGTATCCCTCAGGCGCAATCCTGTTTCTCCATGAATTAATTCTCCACTCACGCAAAGCTTCGTTATCTTCTTCTGCCGGCATCATGGAAATGTATTGTGCAATGCGAACTTTATCCTTGCTGTTGTTCGCCCGGATTCCGTGTGGCTGTGAACTGTTGAAGATCAATAGATCACCCGCTTCCATTTTAATTTTTTCCGGAGTAAAGCCGGTTGTATCCGGTTTGAAATGATCCGTGTCTTCGGGTTGCGTAAGTTTCCAGGTATCATAAGTTCTGAATAATTCAGGTATGCATTGAAAACCGCCCATTTCTTCATCCATCTGATCTGCCAAAGCTAAAACGCCCTGCACATTCTGGGGCTTTGTTTCGGGGTCATAATCCCAATGAATAAAAGCTTTGTATTCAAAACCGGGGCGCAATGGAAAATTCAAATTCGCCCGGTCAATGGTACACCACAATTTTTCAGTTCCCCAAATATCTGCAAAAGCGGCATGGATCTTTGGCGCCTGCCTGTTGTCCCACAGCGTTTGGTGATTATACACTTCCACCATACCGGTGTTGGTTAGTTCTTTCATTTGCATTTCAGCCCGCGGCGCAGTGTACCAGGTTTCCGGATCATTGGGATCTTTCTCCTCGAATTCCCAAAGAAAATCAGCGGTTCTTTTTACCTGTTCTTTGGGCACCGCATTTTTAATAATCACATAACCATTGTACTTCCAGAATTTCCAGTCTTCTTCAGAAAGAACCCTTAACTTTTCTCCGTTGCTCCGGTCACTCAATTTGATCTTACTGCTTGTAGCAGTAGAAGGGTTTCCGGGTTTTTCTTTGTGCTCATTATTTGGAACCATAGTGGCCGCCATTGTTTGTTGTTTCATACCTGATGTTTTATCTGAAATATTGTTGCCAAATGGTAGTTCACGCTTACTTTACTTCGTTTCCTTCCGGATCAATATACTTAACAGGGCCAAGATTCAGGTCTTTTATTCCCTGTTCAATTTTAGACCTGTCACCAACAATAACCCAGGTAAGATTTGCCGGCTTGTCCACTTTCTTTGCAGCATTCTGTATATCGGTCAACGTTAACTGTTGCAGCATGGTTGGATAGTTCTTTAAATAGTCCTTTCCCCTCTCATACTCAATTGAAGATTGTAAAGCATTTAACACAGAGCCGTTCGTTTCCCAAAGGCCCGGTAATTGCATCACTGCATTTTTTTGCGCTTTATCAAACTCCTCCTGTGTTGCGGGTTTATCACCCACATACCGGGTAAGTTCTTTCTTCATTTCAACGATTGACTCCTTCGTTTTGTCTGTTTGAACGGGCGCATAACCGGTAAAAAAACCAGGGCCTTCTGCTGGTATATCAATCGAAAATGCTCCATAAGCCCAATGTTTATCCTCCCGCAAATTCATGTTGATACGCGACGTAAATTCGCCGCCTAAAATGCGGTTCATCATTTGGATCTTCTCGTAATCCGGATCTTTTGCCGAAGGGCTTATCTCCGCAGCGAAAATGATGGATTGCAATGCGCCGGGTTTATCAATAATGTAAACGGCAGGACTGCTTGCAAGGGCAACATCTTTGATGTTTTTTTCCGGAACCGATTCTTTTTTCCATGATGCAAAGTTCTTTTCCAATTTAGTTTTTAGTTCATCGGCATTCACATCGCCAACAACTACCAATACCGCATTGTTTGGAGCGAACCATGTATCATGAAATTTCACCAAATCGGCACGAGTGATTTCTTTGACAGATGACTCGCTACCGGAACCTGTAAAAGAATTACTGTAAGCATGGCCTTTGCCGTATAATAAGCCTGGCAAAATGCGCAGTCCCATTGCCACAGGCTGCGACTGTTCCTGTTTTATAGCCAGCAACTGTTCTTTTTGCACACGTTCAAAATTCTTTTCAGGAAAAGAAGGATTGTACAAAACATCTGTAAACAACTTCAGCGATTCGTCCAGGTTTGGTTTTAGTGCAGTAAGATATAAATAGGAGTTATCGAGATCAGAATAAGTATTAAGGCTTGCACCTGCATTGGCCAGATCATCACTCAACTGTAAAGCAGACCTTGTTTTTGTGCCTTCCTGCATCATATCCATTGTCAATTTAGCAAGTCCGGGTTTGCCAAACTGGTCCGCGGCATAACCGGCATTAACCATTAAAGACATATCGACAACGGGAACAGAATTTCTTTCCACCAATGCCACCTTTAATCCATTCGCTAATGTGAAGTATTTTACTTCAGGAAATTTAACAACTGACGGCGGTCCTAACGGCGGCTGTTGCTTTCTGTCAGCAATAGAATCTGCAACTTTAAAATTTCCATAAGGCTCTATATCCAAAACATATTCACCATCACTCAACCAATCAACCGCAGCTTTCTTAATATCCGCAGGGGTGGCATTTTTGATCCATTTCTGTATCTTTTTATAATAATCAGGACTGCCACCAAAGGTTTGGCTTTGGGCAAGAATATCGGATGTGCCGCCGAAACCGCCAATCCGTTCCATGCCTTTTACAAAATTGGCAAAGTAATTTGTTTTGGCTCTTTCTACCTCGGCTGCTGTCGGGCCCTGGGTAAGCATTTTGTGAAGTTCTTCATTAATTACGGTATCTATTTTACCCCCTGTATAGCCAGGTTTTACATAACAGAAAATATTAAACTGGCTGGCTATTTCCCTGTCATCGACATACGAATACACATTGTTGGACAACTGGTCATCATACACCAGCCTTTTGTACAGCCGGGATGTTTTTCCATTGGTAAGAATATCACTTAATAAATTCAAATAGGCATCGTCTGCAGTTCCCCATTGCGGCGTATTCCATGTTTTTTGCAAGCGGGCCTGCGGCACATGATCCTGCGCTGCCTGGTAATGTATGCCACTCATTTTTGCCACCCAGGCACTTTGCCTGGCAATAGGCGGAGATGCAGGAATTGCTCCAAAATATTTTTTTACTTTTTCATAAATGGTATCCGCATTTACATCCCCTGCAATTACCACCGTTACATTGTTGGGGCCATAAAAGGATTTAAACCATTGCTTCACATCATCCAGCGATGCAGAATCCAAATCCTTGTTTTCACCGATCACCGTCCATGAATATGGGTGACCTTTAGGAAACGTATTTTTGGCGGTAAGTTCCTCAGAAATGGAATAGGGCTGATTTTCACCCTGCCGCTTTTCATTTTCCACAACACCTCTCTGCTCTTCAAGCCTTGATGAATCAACAGAACCCAGCAAATAACCCATCCTGTCGCTTTCAGCCCACAATATTTTATCTATCCCGGAAGTTGGTACGTCTTCAAAATAATTGGTGCGATCATTATTGGTGGTTCCGTTAATATCTGTGGCGCCAATCGATTCAGTCAAAACAAAATATTTATCACGGTTATTCTCGCTGCCGGTAAACATCAGGTGTTCAAATAAATGTGCAAAACCATTCTTCCCAACCGGTTCATTTTTCGAACCAACATGATACCATACATTGAAAGCGGCTATCGGCGCTTTATGATCTTCGTGTACAACAAGCGTAAGCCCGTTATCCAAAACAAATTTTTTGTAAACAATATCTATTTCAGGATAATTCTTTTTTACGGTTTGTGCAAATGCAGTAGCGCAAAAAAATAATAAGCAAAAAGATGCGAGATATGTTTTCATAAATAAAAGTTTAGATAAGAAGATTATTGAAGAAGATCAATAGGAAAAATTGGAAAGCAGATTAGATAGGGAAAGAATAAATACGCATCGAAAGTTATTGTATTTTTTTAAAAATGCAAAAAAGATTTATTCCTTAAATAAAATACTCCTGCTTGTGTCCCACAGGTATTCTTTTTCAAACTGCGCTGGTATGCCTGATAAAACGTCAGGGTATTAAAAACACAATAAAGCAATAAATACTTTGGAATGTTATTTCACGAAGTGACGTGTTAAAGATGGAAAAGATGAAAAAGTGAACAAATCACCGTACCTGTCCATTTCCTTTGATGATCCATTTTTCGGTAACCAGTTTTTCTAACGCGAAAGGTCCACGCGCATGCAGCTTTTGGGTTGAAATACCGATTTCTGCGCCTAACCCAAATTCTTCACCATCGGTGAAACGGGTAGATGCATTGCTATAAACAGCCGCAGCATCCACTTCCTGTATAAAACGACTGCATTGTTTTTTATTTTCTGAAACGATCGCTTCTGAATGTTTGGTAGAATATTTCTCTATATGCTGTAATGCTTCATCTATATCCTTAACCACTTTTATCGCACATTTCAGGCTTAGGAATTCACGGCCAAAATCTTCTGCAGTAGCTTTTTGTAAATAAGCATATCCCTTCAACAATTTATGAGCCGCGGCATCCGCAAAAACCTCAACTTTATACTGCTCCAGTAACGGTTGCAATTCCTTTAAAAAAACCGACGCTATCGATTGGTCTACCAATACCGTATCCACTGCATTGCAAACAGAAGGCCGTGAAACTTTCGCGTTAACTACAATATCGCGTGCTTTATCTAAGGCAGCTTCCTTCTCTACATAAATATGGCACACACCGGCTCCGGTTTCTATCACAGGCACCAGGCTGTTCTTCCTTACAAATTGAATCAATTGATCAGAGCCCCGGGGTATCAGCACATCAACATACCTGGTAGCCTTGAAGAGTTCTTCAACGGTTTCCCTGCCTGAAGGAAGAAGCGTAACACAATCAGGATTGATGGCATGCTCCTTTAAAACCTTTTTGATGATCCTGACAGCTTCTTTATTCGTGTTTTCTGCCTCACTGCTTCCTTTCAAAACACATCCATTCCTGCTGCGCAGGCAGAGGGCGGCAATATCAAAAGTCACATTCGGTCTTGATTCATAAATAACACCTGCCACACCGAGTGGTACCGATAATTTTTCCAGTTGCAATCCATTATATAATACCCTTTTTTCCAGTACTTTTCCTGAAGGATCGGGCAATTTGCTGATCTGCAGAATGCTGTTGGCAATGCTTTTTATCCTTTCAGCATTCAATAGCAGCCGGTCTTTTTTGGGATCGTTGGCGTCACCTTTCTGCATATCCCTGGTGTTTGCCTTTATTAATGCTTCTGCATTTTCATTCACCTCGCGCGATATTGCTTTTAATGCTTTCACGATCTGCGTCTCTTTGGTATTACGAAGGTCAGCAGCCGCTCTGTGGGTTTTTATGATCAGTTTTTCAGTTGTGTTCATATTTCCGGTTTTATACACCTTTTTTAGAAAAGTACAATATCATCAGCGTGTGCCGCAATAGACCCTTTCTTCGAAACACGCTCCTTTAATTCTTCAGCACCCAATCTTACCTTGGCTACTCCAATGATCGTTTCTTTTAGATTAACCAACTGCACGACCTCACCCGGCAAGAATTTTCCTTTTACTTTGGCAACACCTACTGCCAACAAGCTTTTGCGGGTACACAATGCTTTTTCAGCGCCTTCATCCACATAAATGCTTCCAATGGTTATCGAGCCACTCGCCAGCCACTTTTGCCTTGCCTTTAGATCTGATTTATGGGCCTTAAAGATAGTACCTTTTGTTCCTTCCAAGGCATCCGATAACGGACGCTCACCGGAAAGCCCGCTGATGATAACTTTTATGCCCAGCGAGGTGGCCAGGCGGGTAAAGGTTAATTTTGAAAGCATCCCACCCAACCCGATACTGCTTTTTTCGGCACGTACAAAAGAAGCTATTTCATGATCAATCTTATCTATTACGGGTATTACTTTTTTTTCTGCATTCAGGAAGCCACCTGCCGACGTGCAGATAAGCAATGTTTCTGCATGAAGCCCTATCGCGATCAGGGTCGCTAATTCATCATTATCAGAGAACTTTAATTCCACGTTACTCACTGTATCGTTTTCATTCACCACAGGAATGATATTATTCTCCCAGAATTCCAGGAATGTATCTTTCAATTGAAGAAACTGCGAACGCCTGGAAAAATGGTGGCGTTCGCATAATGCCTGCGCTATGGTAATTCCATATTGCGAAAAATAGTGATGATATAATTGAATCAGTAAAGGATTACCCACGGCGGCGGCGGCTTTCTTCTCCGTGAGCGTGCCCTTATAATTCCGTATGAATGCCTTGCCGCTTGCCACGGCGCCACTCGAAACCAATACCACATTGTAGGTTGTGGTGAGGCGCGCTACTTCTTTGGCTAACTTTTGAATAACAGCTTTATCTATATGTCCTTTACTGTTCGTGATGATGGTGGATCCCAGTTTGATCACCAATCCCTGCTTTTGCATAAGAAAATCTTTTTGATGTGGGAATCCAACTGGTTACAGCAGTTACAATTTACCACCGCGCAAAAGTAGTTTATTGCCGATATTAATTCTAAACCAGCTTTTGCGCTATGCTGCAGAAAAAACATCAAGGCAAAAGAAAAAGCAAAACATAATGAACGAACAAATAAGTTAGATTTTCAAAAAGGATAAACGCGTGAAGGAAAAACGGATATCGTTTTACCAAACCATAAAATAACCTAATTAAATGCAACCATCATAAACCGGCTTTTGCCGCGCGCTGCCCGGAAAAACGCGCGGAGCGATCGGGTTTTCCTTGATTTTTTGTTTCTTCTGAGCACCGTCGAAGAATGCATCAAGGCAAAAGAAAAAGCAAAAACAAACTAAACAAACAAATAAGTTAGATTTTCAAAAAGGATAAACGCGTGAAGGAAAAACGGATATCGTTTCACCAAACAATGAAATAATCTGATTAAATATGACTATCATAAACCGGCTTTTGCCGCGCGCTGCCCGGAAAAACGCGCGGAGCGATCGGGTTTTCCTTGATTTTTTGTTTCTTTTGCATCAAGGCAAAAGAAAAAGCAAAAACAAACTAAACAAACAAATAAGTTAGATTTTCAAAAAGGATAACGCGTGAAGGAAAAACGGATATCGTTTCACCAAACAATAAAATAACCTAATTAAATATAACCATCATAAACCGGCTTTTGCCGCGCGCTGCCCGGAAAAACGCGCGGAGCGATCGGAGCCTATCCGCCCACTGGTGGATTTTCCTTGATTTTTTGTTTCTTTTGCATCAAGGCAAAAGAAAAAGCAAAAACAAACTAAACAAACAAATAAGTTAGATTTTATTCCACCAAAAGTAAGCGGGCAATGCAAACAGAAGTATCTTATTCATTCTACAACTGAAAGAATTGAAAGTTTATGAATCATGTACCCGAAAAGCATATAACGACTTTCTATACTTCTTTGCACTATTCCTCGTCATACGGAAGGAAGAAATAAAACTCCGATCCTTTGCCGGTTTTGCTTTCCACACCAATGCGGCCTTTGTGCCGTTGTATAATATTTTGTGCAATGTACAATCCGATACCCATGCCCGGAAACGTTTGAACAGCCGGATTATTGATGCGAAAAAAGCGATCAAATATTTTCTCCTGCAACTCATCAGGAATACCCATACCTGAATCCTTTACAGAAACTCTCACCCCACCCCCTATTTCTTTCGAAGCAATGACCACTTTCCCACCTTTAGGCGAATATTTAATAGCGTTGGTAAGAAAGTTGGTAATTACCTGCGCTATGCGTTCTTTATCAGCCTTTACGTTTTTCAATTTGCCAGGTTTAAAAAGCAACTCATGCGTACGTGAAAGATACTTCAGCTCTTTTATTTGCCGTTCAATAAGCTCATTCATGTCAAATGACTCTTGCTGCAGGTTCAACTCGCCTTCGGATATCCTGGCCGTATCAAGCAGTGAGCTCACGAGGCCTGTAATACGATCTACCTGGCCATCCAGCCTTTCCATATATGTCACGGCCGTCGTATCGTTCTTCTCTTTAAACATTTCAGCCAATAATTCTGCGTAAACTTTAATGCTGGTTAAAGGCGTTTTAAGCTCGTGGCTTGCTATTCCGATAAAATCATCCTTTTGCTGTTCCATTTTTTTTCGTTCGGTAATGTCATAAATGACTCCCACAATCCTTGTGGGCTGAACACCTTTTTTTGCCACTGCACGTCCATAGCAATTTATCCATTTTACCTGATGATTATGCGCTTGTATAATCCTGAATTCTGCCTGAAATATTCCATTTTCCAATCCGCTGTTCAATTCCATATTTACTCTTTGCAGATCATCAGGATTTATTAACTGCAAAAAAAAGCTTGCCGATTTTTCAGTGGCCCGGCCATCTATTCCAAGTATTTTATAAAACTGTTCGTTGCATTCTAAATTATCATCAAGCATATTCCAGTCCCATGCGCCCATTTCTGCTGATACCAATGCAATCCTCAAACGTTCTTCGCTGTCGCGTAACGCATCTTCCGATTGCTTTCGTTCAATAAGGTCGGCTACCTGCCGGGTGAGCAGCTCAAACAAACCGAATTCCCGTTCTGTAGGCTCATATACCCGTTTCCAGTGAGTGGACATGATCCCTACACATTTTCCCGACCTGCTTATGAGTGGAGTTGATTGTGTGGCAACAATTCCTGACCTGTGGTATTCAGCAAGGTCCTCTTTACTTACTTCTTTCCACTCGTTAACATCAGAAATTACTACCCTTGTTTTGCGTTCCAAAGCCTGCCCGCAGCTGGTCGTTGATCCCGGAACAACACATTTCCAGAATTCCGCTGATTGCGGATCGAACCCTTTCCACGCAGCCAACAACAATCGATTTCCTTCCGGGTTCAGAATCTGAATACTGGCAGCATCTGAATGCATGAAATCTATTGCAGAATCTACCAACGCATCAAACAAAGCATGAATATCACCTTTTTCAATCATCCTGCTACTGATCTTTTGAAGCCGCCTGGTATCTGCGAGTTCTTCGGCAAGCAACGCCTCGCTTCGACGCAAAGCTTCTTCTGCTTTTGCTCTTTTCACCGCACTCCAGGTTCGTTCGGCAGCTTCCTGTAAAATAGAAATTTCCAAAGGCTTCCATTCGCGGGGGGCAGTTTGGTCCACCGAAAAAGCTGCTATCTTTTTGCCCATGTGACTAAGGGCAAGAGAAAGCTGGCTTCGGATTTTAGCCTCTGCAAGAGACGCCTTTTCTTCATCAGAGAGCAAGGGAAAGCTCTGTGTATCCGGAATAACAACAGGTCCTTCCCGCTCTGATTTTACGGCGGCAATTATCCCTGGTTTAAGAACTTTTCCGGCCAGGAGTGGCGCATCGTTACGAACATATTCTTTGCGGATGATCAATTGTTCATCGGGTGTTATCTCTGCAAAATGTACCCTGTCTGCATGCAACTGCTCTGCTACCAGGCGTGCGGCTTCATATTGTATTTCTGATGGGTCGTTCAGTTGCCGTATGGCATCGTTTAGCTTCAGCAGGAACTCTTTGCGTTCCTCACTTTCACGCAGCGTTTTTTCCGCTTTGGCTCTTTCTATATCTGTCCAGGTACGTTGAGCCACTTCTTCCGCTATTTGTATTTCAAAATCTGTCCAGTTCCTTGGCTCACTTTGCACAATGCAAAGTATTCCAACCGTTATATTATTTTTTATTATCGGCACATTGATGAAAGATATCAGCTGTCGCTGAATACATAATTGACGTACATCTTCGTCCACTAAGTCTGTGGTCCTTACATCGTTCACAATGACGGATTTTCCTGCCTCTGTCACTACTTTCAAAACAGGAATATCATCCATTGAATAAATGCCGGACGCGGAAATAAAACCTTCCCTGGCAGCATCTTTACAGATAATACACTGGTTCCCTTCTATCTCACAATAATAACAGCGGTCCGATTTAAAATGATCCATCGCTATCTGCGTGATGGTTTCCTGTACCTCCACCGGGTCTGACTTCATGTGAAGTTCATCGCTCAATTTCAAAAGAAATTCCTGCCGCTGTTCCTGATTTTTGCGTTCAGTAATATCTTCATAAACCGAGGCAACTTTATTGTCGCCGGATTCTCCAACTTTAAATACATAAAAGCTATACCAAACCCCAGCCGGACCAGCGGGATATTCCTGGCGTTCGGCAATACCGGTTTTTGCCACCCTGCCCCAGGAGTCAAACCAATATTGTTCAAAATGCACCTCTAACTGGCGGGCTGTTTTTCCCACCAGGGGGGTTCCGGTCATTCTCACTGCCGCCCGGTTCGCTTCCAGGCAAAGAATGTCAACGGCCTTTTCATTTTCATCAAAAATCACTTCACAGAGAATATACCCTTCGTCCATAGACTCAAACAACGTACGGTATTTTACTTCAGACTTTTGCAACGCTTCTTTTGCGGCAATAGCATCTTCCATTAAGTTAAGCGCAGCACGGCGCGCTTCCTTTAATTCTTCATTTACTTTTTTTAGTTCTTCAATGTAAATTGTCTGTTGCGGATTGGTGGGTGTACCGTTTCGTTGCCGGACAGGGGAATAACTACCCCGAATGGGATCAAGAGGTGAAAAAAACTTTTTGTAGATAGACTGTGGCATTTGCTTTTTTATGTTACATCAATATTGAAGCCATGTTCCGCTTTTTCTTCAGTTAGGGAAAAAAAGTGGTTACTTTCCACCTTATACTAAACGGTTTACTTATGTGCTTCTTCGTTTTCAAAATCAAGTGGATAACGCGATGGTTCGCCAAGCCGCTGGCGAAGCGCATTCACCTCTTTTTTTAATTCAATCATTTTCGATTCGCGGCTCACCATTGCATTATTAAAACGCCTCAGTTCATCCATATGCTCCCGCAATTGCTGTTCTGCTTCCTTTCTTGCGGTTATATCAATAAAAGTGATCACCAAACCATTGATCCGGTCTTCGGTGGTGCGATACGGCGTGATCCGCATCAGGAACACTTTATTTTCTTCGGTTTGTATTTCACGTTCTATCGTGGTAAGTTTTTCGAGTACCGTTTCCGCATCCCGGGTAAGATCGTCATAATCAAGCTTGCTGGTGATATCACTCAGCGGCCTTCCATAATCTGCAGCAATGAGATTAAAAATGTTTCTCGCTGCAGGAGTAAATAGCGCCACCCTTAAACTGCGGTCGAGAAATATCGTTCCTATATCGGTAGAATTGATCAGGTTTTGCAGGTTGTTGCTGTTAATGCTTGTTTCTTCAATCTTTACTTTCAGCTCCTGGTTTACCGTCCTCAGTTCTTCATTAATCGATTGCAACTCTTCCTTACTGGTTTCCAGTTCTTCGGCGGCAGAGCGAAGCTCTTCATTCATCGCCTGCAATTCTTCGTTCGATGCTTTCAGCTCTTCGGCCTGAAACTCATGCTGCTCACCGGATGAGCGCAGCTCGGCTTTCACCCGCATCAGTTCTTCTTCCAGGTGCCTGGCAACCGGTTCATCAGTAGTAAGAACGATTTCCTGTTCATCATTACTGGTTGTTGATTCAAACAGAACCAGTAAATAACCCGTCGCTGTATCACCCGGGCGCATTACCGGCCGCACATGGATATTAACGGTTTCAGGATGGCCATCAATGTCTACTTTTAAGCCTCTTGATTCAACCGCGGATTTACGTTGCGCTGCCTGGTACAGGGCAGAGTGAAGCTCAAGCCTCAGCTCAGGTTTTACCAGTTTCAACAGGTCATTCGAAGGCTCGCCACCGGCAATCCGCAGATACCGGCCTGCGCGCTCTGAAAGATGCACTACATGATATTCTTCATTTACCACCAAAGAAGGTGGCGCATATTGTTCCAGTAACTGCTGATGAAGCTGTCCGAACGAAATATGTGAAGGTATTTTATTTTCCTTTCCCTCCGTCCCAGTGTTATTTGGAATACTGACATGAAAACCCGGAACCGACTCGGGAATAGGATAGGTTCTTGGGGAAGCCAGCCTGCTTTGAAAGATGTGATTCTCCCGGTTATAAGTTGCATACAGGTCGGTAGCGCCATCCACTGATTCAGAACAACCGAGAAAAAGAAAGCCGCCGGGGTTTAGCGCAAAATGAAACGTTTCAGCTACCCGTTCCTGCGCAATATTATTCAGGTAGATCATTACATTGCGGCAGCTGATCATATCCAGATGAGAGAAAGGCGGGTCTTTCAGAAAATTATGAATAGCAAACAACACCGTTTCCCTTATCTCGCGCCGGATGCGGTATTGCTCGCCTTCTTTAATAAAAAAACGGGCCAGTCTGTCTGGTGAAACATCGGCAAGGTCGTTAATGCTGTAAAGCCCTTCCCTTGCCTGGGCGATGGCTGTTTCATCAATATCGGTTGCAAATATCTGCACTTTTATCCCATCTGTAATGCCGCTTAATTTTTCAGCACAGAGAATCGCAAGAGAATAAGCTTCTTCGCCGGTGGCGCAACCCGCTACCCAGATGCGCAACTGGTTTTCTGCTGTTTTTCCTTTGATCAATACCGGCAATACTTCATTTTCTATTACCTCAAAAGCCTTTTTATCGCGAAAGAAATTGGTTACCGAAATCAGCAGGTCTTTTAATAAAGCGCTTATTTCTGGCGGATTTTCACCCATGTAGGCAACATAAGAAGGCAGATCGGGCAGATTATGAATATTGATACGCCGCTCAATGCGCCGCAATAAAGTAGGCCGTTTATAATTTGAAAAATCGTGGCCCGTGTGCACTTTTATTTCAGTGAATATTTCACGCAATGCCTGCTGCTGCTGCTGTGGCCGCTGCTCCGGTTCCTCGAAGATCTGTATCGTACCGATACGGTTCCGGTAAGCCATAATTTTTCCCGGAATCTCTGCCACATTCAATACTTCATCTACCAGGCCGGTGGCAATTGAATTGCGCGGCATTTCATTAAACTCTGCTTCACGCGGATTTTGTACAAAGGCAGCGCCACCCCGCTCCTTGATCCGCTTTAAACCCATAGAACCATTGGCGCCAGTGCCCGATAAGACCACCGCTACAGCCCTTGATCCATGTTCTTCTGCCAATGTCCTGAAGAATATATCCACCGGCGCCCGCCGGTCTTCTATTTGTGTATTGGGCGACACCAGAATATAACCATCCTCCATAGTAAGGTGTTGGTCTGGCGGTACCACATAAACATGGTCCGGCTCAACCTTTACCTTTTTTTTCACCTGCTTCACCGGCATGGTAGTAGTAGTTTGCAGTACTTCTGCAAGCCTGCTGTCATGGTCGGGCAGCAGATGTAAAATAACCACGTAACCAATCCCGGATCTTTCAGGCACATGCTTAAAAAATTCCTGTAATGCCTGTATGCCTCCGGCTGATGCGCCTAAACCTGTAATAAGAAATTCATCTGACGCCGGTTTTATTGCAGCAGTATCAGTATTTGGTTGATCGATTTTAAGTGAACCGGATTGAGGCATTTATTTTTTTTAAACAATTATACGAATTTATCAGGTAACTTCTGCCTTTTCTTTTTCTGCTTCCTGCCTTAAAAGATCGCTGTTCAACTGCTCGTGCGATAAGGCTGCCTGCCTCACCAGTCCTGAACGTTGCTGCGCGTCGTTCGCTTTTTTAAAATAGAGCGAGGCCAGCTGTGGGTGATTATCTTCGGCGTAATGATCGCCCATGTGGTTTAACAGGATGATGCTTTCATCCATGGCGCGGATCGCATTGTACAAACTATCTTCTACTTTTTCAGTTATAGAGGCCATTAAGGTATCAATGGAATAGGCATGGCCGGTGTGGCACCGGTAACGAATGATACCTCCATTTTGCAGTCGCGTTAATACACCATGACACTCAGGGCACGTAAATGGCGACAGCTCACCATACTTTAAAATTCCCAGTTTCAGCGCATTTTCATTCGATGCGATTTCTATTTCTTTTTTTGTTTGTTCGTCTTTCATAACCGGAACATTTTGGGGTAAAGGTTCTTTTGACAAACGCACCAACAATTGAGGTATTTCAGCCACAGGAACGCAGTAATCCACAGGCACTTTACGCATAGCATTCTCAGGCATCGAAGGAACTTCCGCATCTGCCGGATCTTGTACAATAGCAATGCCGCCATAATGTTTCACCGTCCAAAGCCCGGCAGTGCCATCATCCAAAGCTCCGGTTAAAACCACTCCGATCACGCGGTTGCCATAAGCATAAGCGGCCGAGCGAAACAGCGGGTCAACGGCAGGCCGAAAACGGTTTTCCTTAGGGCCATGCGTGATCAGCACTTTTCCGTCCTGGATCAGCATATGATGATCGGGCCGGGCTACGTAAATACGGTTTGGTTTTATTTCTTCGCCATCAAAAGCGTGGGCTGCATCAATCGTATTTTGATTGTTAAGTACATAAGGCAATATGCCACGTATATCCGGGCTCATGTGCCAAACAATAAAGATCGAAGCATTAAAATCCGGCGGAAGGCCGTGTATAATCTTTTTGAAAGCTTCAAAGCCGCCGGCTGAAGCGCCGATCACGATGATGCGCTGACCGGTAAAGCTGCCATTCCCGTTCTGCTTATTTTTACTAACCGGTAAATTATTTTCTTTCATCTTATGTTTTTTAAATTAAATTCCGGCAAGTGTTGGCAAGGAATTGAGTAATATTTAAAACAGCTGACGCACAAAGAATTGCTGCACAATAATTATTCCACACATTCTGGTATTATTGCATTTCGTTCAGAATACAAATTGCTGTTTATTGTTCGTTTGCTGACTAATTGCAGTGTCCTGCACGGTACAAATCATCCGGTTATTTCTTCTAAAACACGCAGACACCACCTTCCATATACCTCCAGGCTACCTACTACCTACCTGCGGGCAATAACCTGTATCGTTAGTACGTTAAATAACGCAGAGGTAACGCACCAGGACGGGCGCAGGTATGAGGCGTTCAGCCTGCAGGTATATAGAAAAGGGGAAAGAACTAAGTCAAAAGATCATGGCTAATGTAGCAGAGGTGTTTTTAAATGGCAGTATTGCCAATTGACATAGGTTGCATTTGCGCTATTGGAACACAACGGCGTTTTTTTGGATAGATAGATAACAATTGAGAATTTGCAAAAGTTGTTTGTGAAAAAAAGTAGCGTATTTTAGCTGAAATATATGGGCGGGTAGCAATCAAAACTGACAATGAAAACAATTTTATACTTTTTTTTAATCGCCTCATTTTTTGCCTGTACTAACTCAACTAACAACACAAAAAACAGAACGATAGCATCTCATGTAACGACAATGAATAAAACAACAGCTTCCGTTGATTATTGCACTGCTTGTGATTCGCTTGATACGTGGAAAGGAGGAATACAGGGCTTAGACAATAACGATTCGACAGGAATTTATCTTTTTGCAGAATGCCACACGAATAAAGCTTATGATTTGCTTTTTGTTCCTAAAAGGGACATAATAAAATTTAAATCGTCTACAACTTCTGACAGCTTATTGAGATATTACGACGCTGCACAGAAAATGAAATATATGAATTTGGACGGCTATGCATTTGTAATAAAGAAGACCGCATAAAAAAGAAGTAAGTCACGACAAAGATTGTGATTGTGAAGATTTGGATACTTATGATTATGTTTTTCCAAGCTCTGTACAAGTTTTTAAAAGGACCGACAAAGGCTGGGTTCTGATAAAAACACAGGATGTGGCATCATTTGAACAGCTGGGTAGACTAAAATTGAATACTATTTTTCATATTAGTTGACATGTTGCCAATATGGTATCCTATGTTACGACTGGCGCAGGTCTCCCGACCGTCTCCGGACCTGTGACTGCTCGTTACTCGTTAACCAGAACAAGTGATTTTAAATGTTATTGATCGCCTGTTTTAACCGTAATAATTCGAATATTAACGCTCTTGCAGAGATCACAAACCCACACCCGAAATGAGAGCCTTTTATTGGTATTGAGAGAACAAAAGGTGGGGCTTCTTCACAGGGGATTAATAATCAAACGTTCTTTTCAATCAGCTTCTCCAGCTTCGCCATCATCTCATCCTTCTCCTTCAGCATTCTTTCATAAAGCGCAATCTTTTCTTCGTGTAGTTTAAGAATCATTTCGGCGGGATTGAAAACCGGATTAATATTGATTGCGCATGCGCTGTCTTTAAAATCTGTAAACGTATTTGCAATTACATTAACCGCCTGCTCTTCATCAAAATTCTGTATCGCTTCAGCAGGTATCTTTAGTGCAGAAGAGACTTGTTGTAGCAGTGCAGGATCAATCGTTTCTTTTTGTTCAAGCAAAGAAACTTTTTGCTGGTTCCAGTCGTCGCCAAGGTCGGCAGCCAGCGCATCCTGTTTAATGCCCAGCATTTCCCGGAAGCGCTTAACGTTTCGTCCTTCATGTATCTTTTTTGTAGTTGCTGTACTCATCATAAGCAAATTTATCTTAAATATTATTGATGGATAAAGTTATGTAAAAAACAAAGTAAAGTGAGTAAAATACTAACTAAAAGGTAGCTTATCACTTGTTGCCGCAGGTACTTTGTTTTAGAGCCCGTTGTTGGTGTTGAGCAAGGGAAAAGTGCGGTGGCTTCACCAACAACATGAATTGAACGAAACCCTATCTTTGAATTAGAATTATCCAAGCAATGATAACCGAATCTCTTCAATTTTTTACTGCAACTATATTAGAATGGAAGAGATTATTAAATAGAAGTTAGAGTATATACACTATAATCCTGTTGTAGCAGGTTTATGTGGCTTGCCGGAGGAATATAAATATTCTACAGCCAGGTTTTATGAAACAGGAATAATTAATTGGGATTTTATAACCCATTACACAGAATAAAGAATAACGATGATTCCATTCATTTCAGCCTTTGGTGAGGCCATCGCTTCAAAGCCCACGCTCAACACCTACTGCGGTGAGCCGGGAAACGGAACACCAAAAGTGGCAAATATTTCCTTTTGTTCACGCAATGATTGCAGAACTTCAATGGAAGCTTTGCTTATAGCTTGACTTACTATGTTGACAGGTGGAGCTGCAGTAACTTGGTTAGCAAATCCTTGAACTGCATGTTCTCATCTTTTGTATCCTATCAGCAGAGTCCGGGCACGACTTTCATTGTTCATCTTTTGTACATATCTTTGGCTATAGTTTTTGAATTGGGCTAAAGTTTTCGACTGAGCTTATAAAATTCTGGCACTGCAGCAAGCACTGCCGTTATGCAACATTTAAAAACCACAGGATAATTTACCTATAAAACTCACGTTATGAGCAACAGACTTAAGAACATAATAATTGCCGCCTTCCTTATCATTGGATTATCTGCAATACTTAAATTTTATTTTCACACCCCCAACATCGGGTTACTATTCTTAGTAGTACTTGGTGCAATTTCAGCAGTGACGACAGATTTAGTAAAAGGTTTTATTAATCCTCCCAGGTGGTTATATCAAATTCGTTTTTCCATCCTGGGAGTTTTATACGGAGTTTTCATTGGTATTTTACTTTTTGGAAAGGAAGCAATCGAGGAAAACAGGTTCAGTATCCATAACTTATTAGTATGCTTGGTAATTGGCGCAGTAGTAGGTGTCGTTTTAAATGCTTCTATGATGTTTGCTCAAACCGGAAAATTAAAAACACGAAAAGGATTAATTCTACGCGGAAGACAATTGGTAAAAGATTCTGCTTTGTTGATAAACCAAAATGGAGAAAAAATAAAAGGAAAATTGATTTTAACCAATGAGCAATTGATTTTTCTTAAAAATGGGACGGAAGAAAAAATTTTGGAAAGTGAGGTTCATGAAATTCATCCAAATATTACCAAAACAAAATTCCTTGGAATACCAGATGGTTTCAGTATTGAAAATGATGAGATTTTATTGAAAGTATCTTTTCCTTACTATTGGTTAAAGAGCATTAACAAGGAAGAAAACAAAATGATCGCGTAGCAAGGTGGTATACTGCTATCAACAACTAAAACAACCTTATGAAAAAAACTCTATTACTATTTCTGACCCTGACCATTCTGACTTTTCAAGCTTCCTATTCCCAAACCGCAGATGAATTGAACCAACAATCAAAGTCACTGCTTGACTCTGGAAAGTATAAGGAGGCAGAACCAATTTTAAGAAAAGCTGCCGAACTTGGAAGTGGTGAAGCACGACTGGCGCAGGTCTCCCGACCTGTGACTGTTCGTTACTAATCCTGAGTGGCATAATTGGCAATTGAAGGAAAAGATAATCATATTAGGTCATTATTTAGTTTTTGTATATTTACTTAATGAGTAGCAAGTACAAATTCGATGATAGAGAAGGTGTGTATTTTGTAACATCTACAGTTGTAGATTGGATAGATGTTTTTACTCGGGATATTTACCGTGATATTCTTTTGGATAGTTTTAGGTTTTGTCAAAAGAATCAAAACTTGCAATTACATGCCTGGGTATTAATGCCGAACCATTTTCACCTGATTTGTTCGTTCACCAATAATACAAATCCTGGTATGGTAATAAAAAATATCAAAAGTTTTACGGCAATGAAAATAATAGATGCTATTATAAACAATCCGCAGGAGAGCAGAAAGGAATGGATGCTTGACTTATTTGAAAAAAATGGCCAAAGGATAAAAAGTAATTTTCGTTTTCAATTCTGGCAGCACGAGAATCATCCTATTTTGCTTAACACTAAAGAAATATATCACCAGAAGCTTGTTTATCTGCATGAAAATCCGGAAAGAGCAGGATTTGTAAAGCATCCGATTGACTGGAAGCATAGTAGCGCCATTGATTATTATACAGAAGAAGGAAAAGGCTTATTGGAATTAGTAAGATTAGATTGAGGATTGTATGTTATTGCCGCCAATGTTTTTTATTAATGAAGGCTAAGTAACGCTCGTGCACAGGTCAGGAGACCTGCGCTAGAGGGGGAATGGAAGAGATTATTAAACAGAAGTTAGCGTATATACACTATAATCCTGTTGTCGCAGGGTTATGTGGCTTGCCGGAGGAATATAAATATTTTACCGCCAGGTTCTATGAAACAGGAATAAATAATTGGGATTTTATGACCCATTACACAGAATAAAGAATAACGATGATTCCATTCATTTCAGCCGTTGGTGAGGCCATCGCTTCAAAGCCCACGCTCAACACCAACTGCGGTGAGCCGGGAAACACCAACAGTGGCAAAAAAACTATTTACGATATATGAACGAAAAACGTCCCATAGGTATCACCATAGTCGGGATATTCGCAGTTATCGCCGGCCTTGGTGAGATAGTTGTTGGTTTTACTGGTAACTATTTAGGAATCCTTTCTCACAGCCTCACACCATCTTTTGCCACCGGTCTTGTCGGCAGCTTTTATAGTCTTGGCGGCCTCTGTCTCCTCATAACCAGGAAAAAATGGGGAGCGGTACTCGCCATCCTGTTCATTGCAGCTGAGATATTCGGCCGCGTGTATCTCGTGATGACTGGGATTGCCCCTGCTGCGGGGGTTGATGCGATTAAAATTCTCATAGGCGCTGTGATCGCAGTAGCGCTCATCATCTATATCGTGTCGAAGTGGCGATTCTTCCAATAAGTCGAACGGAGTACACTCCGCCGCCTAGAGGAATGCCCATTCTTCTTGCAATAATTGCTAGAGGACAACGGCCGTTATTGCCAGACCGACAATATTATTTCCAAAGCCGGGCAACCAGGCATATTTTCTGACCGCATACTATCAGCAAACAAACAAATAATCAACTTTTTCAATTAGTTTCGTACACGGTTCGGCAGACGGGCGTTGAATTCCTTACCTGCACAAAGCCGTAGGACGTTACGGGCACAATTTAAAGTGATCTATATGCTTACTGCAAATCAAACTTTAGACATGACACCCATAGGAATGGTTTTCCACATTGTGAAAACACCTACCGACACCAATGGGCAAGCACTGGAAATGGAGTGGCAACTTATGCCCAATTCCGGTGGCACTCCATTGCACATTCATCCTCATGCCGAAGAAAGCTACAAGGTGCTCGAAGGACAGTTGGAACTAAACATCGACGGCAAGTGGCAAATTTTGCGACCGGGCGAGGAAGCCACCGTAAGAGCAGGAACGCCGCATACTTTCCGCAACCCCATAAACGGTGTAACACGGGTGTACAATACTCATTCGCCTGCCATGAAGTTTGATGAATATTTTGAAGCACTAAGCAGTATCGTGAACAAGCTGTCCGGAGAACACAAAGAAAAATTAAAAATGAGCTTGAATGTGGCGACACACCTTTCTATGCTGATGAAAAAGTACCCGGAAGAAATTGTTTCCGTGAACCCACCTGACTTTGTGATGTCATTGCTGAACATCATTGGCAAAATGAGAGGATTGAAGGTATAGAAGTAATGCTTTAACTTTACCTGCCATTTTTGTGACAATCATGAAAATTAAAACTGCTAACATCATGTATGGTGTTCCCTTTTGGGCGGGACTCGTACTTCAGATATTCGCTGTTGATTTGTTTCGGCTGACATTCATCTCAACAACATTTTCTGTTGGACTTTATGTAGGCGCCGGACTTACCGGCTTTTTCTTATTGACACAGAAAATAAAAGGAAGCTTAAAAAACAAATTTCTTGACCTAATTGTATCATTGACCTGGTCATTTGTCTCATTTGGCGGGACATTGACTTTTCTTTTCTTGGGAAGGAATTACTATTTGGCAAAGCATGACACAATTAAGAAAACCTTTCCGATTGTAAAGACTGGAACGCTCGGTAAAGGCTTTTTTTCGTCGCGTGCACAGCCATTTGTAGATATTGAAAAAGATAAACTGACTAAGGAAATTATTTTCAAATGCAATCTGCCCGGAGACATAACAAGCTACAATACCATTGACTTGCTAATAAGCAAAGGGTCATTGGGCTTTGACATAATTAGAGACAAACAGATTGTGGAGTAAAACGGCAGGTAACGCTGTCGTATCCGACGAAAAGTACGTTATTGAGCAATGAATCAAAATGTCACAGCTACCTCAACAAAAAAAACGATGGACAAAACAAGCAAGATAGAATTCTCACCTTCCAACGATGTTGTCAAACTGTGTCTTCAAGGGATGAATATGGAAGAAACAGGCAATCCTGGCGAAGCCGCCAAACTATTTCTGCAAGCGTGGAGCGACGCAACAAACGACTTTGAAAAGTTTCTGGCCGCTCATTTTGTGGCCCGCCATCAAAAGACCGTGGCGGATAGACTGAACTGGCTGGAAACTACTTTGCAGTTTGCATTAAAGGTAAATGATAACGCTGCTACGAGTGCGCTTCCTACTCTGTATTCAAACATTGCAAAATGCTACGAGGACTTAAATAACCCTGTCAAAGCAAAAGAATATTCCGGCCTGGCAAATTCTATTAAGTACCATCCTTCTGACAAAGGACCATTTTATCACGGAACGAAAGCAGATCTGCAAGTTGGCGATTTACTGACAGCAGGTGGCAATTCTAATTACAAAGTTGCACTTAAAATGAACCACATTTATTTCACGGCTTTAGTCAACGGTGCAGGACTTGCAGCAGAGTTAGCAAAAGGGAACGGGGAACCAAGAGTTTATATAGTTCAACCGACCGGGAGCTTTGAAAACGACCCAAATGTTACCGACAAGAAATTTCCGGGAAATCCGACACGTTCCTATCGCAGCGAAGACGCGTTGAAAATCATCGGTGAAGTAACAGAATGGCCGAGACTAACACCACAGGAACTTCAAAGCTGGCAGGAAAAATTGGCCAATACCAAAGGGGAAATTATAAATTAATTCGCAGCATAGCGATCAGCAGGTTCAAAAGAAAGCTGCTTTGATGGAACCTTTTCCGAAGTGGCATTTATTCTTTTTTATTTTTTTCTTTTGAAATCTCGATATTTCCTTTAATTTTAGCCTCGCGTTATTGAGAAAGTAAATGAGGAACTGAAACTAAATAAAAATCCACGGTTTTTTAAATCCAATATATCCGAATTAAAATCGCTGCTGATCTAAAAAATACAGTCCGGGAATCATAACTATTTTTTAAACAATACTTATTTATTATGAAAAAGGTTTTATTTACCCTTTTGATTGTTGTTGTTTTGGTGGTCGTTGTCGGTGCTTCTTATGTAAAATTTGCTTTACCCAGTGTAGGGAACCCTCCGGATCTTCACGTTGCTCTTACACCCGAACGCGTACAACATGGCGAGTACCTCGCCAATCATGTTACGCTTTGTATGGACTGCCATTCTACCCGCAACTGGAAAAAATTCTCCGGTCCGATGATTCCGGGAACGAATGGAAAGGGCGGCGAATTATTTGATGAAAAAGTAGGATTTCCTGGCACATTTTATTCAAAGAACATCACTCCTGCAAATATCAAAGGCTGGACCGACGGCGAAATTTTCAGGGCCATCACTACAGGTGTAGATAAAGACGGGAACGCACTTTTTCCGGTTATGCCTTATCATTATTATGGCCATATGGACAAGGAAGATATTTACGACATCATTGCTTATATCAGAACCCTGCCTCCGATTGAAAATAAAACACCGGATCACAATATTGATTTCCCGATGAATTTTATCTTAAATACCATTCCTGTAAAAGCCTCTTTTGTAACAAAACCACCAAAATCTGATACGCTGAATTATGGTGCATATCTGACCAACGCTGCAGCGTGCATGGAATGCCATACGCAGGTAAATAAAGGACAGGTCATTCCTGATCTTGCGTATTCAGGCGGACGCGTGTTTAAAATGCCGTTTGGAGAAGTTCATTCGGCGAATATCACTCCTGATAAAGAAACTGGAATTGGCAACTGGACTGCGGAACAGTTTGTAACAAGATTTAAAACCTACTCAAATCCCGCTAATATTGCTGAGATGGGCACTACTGATATAAACACGATCATGCCCTGGACGATGTTTGCAGGAATGGATACTTCGGATCTGCGGTCTATTTATGCTTATCTGCAAACCCTCAAACCAATAAAAAATCATGTGGATCATTTTGTAGCGGTTACAGAGCAAAAGAAATAATACGACCTCCTGTACAGCTTTTTGGTTATTATTTTTAAAAAGGGTGAGAAAACTGCTTCTCCCCTTTTTTCGTTTTTAGACTTTAATATCTGTCAATTAAATACTACCATCTTTATTTATAATAATCTAAGGGCCAATGTGTAAATATTAGATGGGATACCGGCAGAAAAACACTGTCGCCTATAGAGTAATTACATTCCGTATAAAAACAGAAATCCCGGTCAAAAGTTCTTTTACCGGGATCACGTCGCGAATTAGACAGGAAAATAAGATCTTACAATTTGAACCCGATTGTAGCAACGATATTTCCTGCATTATTTTTTAAATAAGCAGGCACATTTGGTTTGTCTTGCAGCACGTACGGATAATGAATGTCTTTAGCGATCGCATAAACGTAGGTGAGATCCATGAAAAAGCCACGGTTTCTGTAACCTATTCCACCGCTCACTTTCATCACACTCGATGTTTCTCTCTGATAAGGATTGCCGTAATAAGCGCCACCAAGCCTCACCATAAAAGTGTTAAACTTCATTTCTCCGCCAAGACGTGCATTGAAGGCATTTTTATAAAGATTGTCCATTGTTTTGTTTAGAGAACTAAAATAACTGGCAGCATCCTGGTTGTTACTTACATCCCGGAACGACATCCCTTTATAATTCACATATTCAACATCTGCGGTAATAAATCCGTGCTGGTTTTGCACGTTTTCCGGATTTGCAGCGAATAAATATGAGCCACTTAAAATTAACCGCATGGGAGTAGTGAGATTGTATTTTGTCTGCAGTGGCTGCCCGTTGCTGAAATCTGTATTGCTTTGATGCCATTTGCCTCTTCCCTCCAAATCTGTAATTACTTCGATGGTATAATCGTCGGTAAGCTGGTACCAGGTTGGAGTATGAATGGCAAGCCCAATCCTCGCTTGTTCGGCCGGTTTGTAGATGACTCCAAATTTTCCATTGACGCCTATACCTTTTGTAGTCAAAGTTTCATTGGCTTCAAAATTATTAAAGTCGTTATTTGAGTTTCCTGAAGCATCACTTTCTTTGTAAGACGCATTGCGGTTGTATCTTAGGAAAGGAAAGGAAAGCGATCCCCCAAAATACCATTTGTCTTTTACGCTTAAACCTGCGCCAATGGAAGCATCAGTGATGCCGCCGGTGGTATTAATGGTATTTTCCTGTGTAAGACCGGTTGTAGGATTGGCGACAGTACTGTATCCTGTTACGACGCTATCTGCATTGTAGACCGGGTCGATCAGGTAGGTGTTAAACGCAAGGCTGGCACCGTCAGGATAATTATTCGCTGCAGCATTCGGATCACTTACTTTATCATTAGCCAACTGTTCCAGGTATTTTTCAGAAAAGGAAGAATTGGTATTTTTTCCTTTGTAATAGATATGATTGTTGAAATCTGCTACACGGTTTACACCAAAGCCAATCGAAAAGTTTTTTACACTGCTGTTATTTTGGGAGGGAGAAGACAATACAAAACCGGTTGCGCCGAGATTGAAACTATTGCCACTAGCGCTTTCAGGGTTACCGAGGTAGCTAGAATTCCAATTTTTAAGTGAAAAGGAGGGTGTAACAACAAAATCTCCTGTTTTATAAAATCCCAGCCCGGCAGGATTGATAAACAACGATGTAAATTCTCCTCCAAGAGATCCGCCCGCACCTCCGATCGCCTGGTTGCGTGCCGTTCCCCCCGGCTGCGTTAAATACGAATAGCGCAAGGCATCGGCAGGTTCCTGTGCGTAAGAAAAAGTAATTGCCAATGAAAAAAACAGGATTAAAAAAATTGCCTTCATAGTAAACGAATAAATAATTGAATTTCTGATTCTGTAGTCAGAATGATTAGATTAATAAAAAGGGTTTTTGAAAAAGGGATGAAAAATCATCCCTTTTTTATAAATTTTCTATCTTCTGAAACTCCTGACAGGAGCGCTGTTGCTGTTGCTGTTGCCGGAAGAGGAAGATGGACTACTTTCTGATGGCGTAAATGATCTTACCGGGGCCTGGTTCTCAGAACGGTTATAATTGTTGTTATTATAAGTTCTGTTGCTTTCGGTATTTCTGTAAACGCGCGTATTATTATTGTTTGGTGGATTATACGTATTTCTTTCGGATGGAGTAAATACCCTCCTGATCACGCTACCAACGCCGCTACGCCTTACCGGTGCTGTAGTTTCGGTAGTTGAACTCCTCACAGGTACCGAAGTATTTGGTTGGGAAATTCCATCTGGCCGGAAATTTCCGCGAACACCTGAATTACCGGTATGATTATAAGCATTCAGATTATACTTTCTCGCCCCCCTGTTTGTGTTTATACTTCCACCGGATAAGAAAATAGGGGAATAACCATAAGGATTGTATCCATATCCATAGCCGAGACTGTATGGGCTATAAAAACTATATGGACTGTAGAAACTATATGGACTGTAAAAAGCAAAATCATTATACAGGTAAGGACTGTAATAAGGGCTGCTGTACAGTCCTTTCATGCCGTAGGGGCTGTACGCATATGAATCATAATAAAACGGGTTATTAAAAGCATTATATGGATAAAGTGAGTAAGGGCTGTATCCATATCCCATACTAAAAGTTATCGAATTGCGATAGATCGGATTTTCAATTCCCCTGCGAATATCATTCTCTTCATCGTCACTTCTGTAACTGTAAGAATTTTGATCCTTTTCACTTACAGTGCTCACATAAGTATTTTGCTCTGGAGCCGGTGAATAATAAACATCATCGGGAGTCTGTCCGGAACGATAGGCGGTTGTACAACTGCCAAAGGCAGCCAAAGCGCCAAAAAGAAGCAAATGTCTTATTTTCATGGCTTTAAGTTTTAAAAAAGTTTAAAGATGAAGGGTTATTTTTGCAGTCATCTTACTGTAAATTTAAGAAGATTCCCTGATTATTTAAGGAATGTTTTTATGAACGGTGTTAAATTAATGTAAACACCGGAAGTGGTATGAGAAAAAAGATGTAAGTAGCAAACGAAGAGATATTCAGCCCCGGTTCAATGGTTGGTGTCCTCACCGGCCAGTTTGTTTCTAGTGTTTCAGCCGTGATTGATGTGAGGCCAAGAGCCGTAGGCTCGGAGCATTTTGTAACAACGGATTTTAATCCGTTTGCAGCCGTGGCCGGTGTCTTCACCGACCACACTAAACGCCGTGGTTCGTGTCTTCACGAACCACACAAAAGACAATTAAAAGAAAAGTAAATGAGTAAAGAAATTACGAGTCGCCAACAGGATTATTCCCAATGGTACAACGATTTGATCTTAAAAGCGGGACTCGCAGATTACAGCGCCGTTCGTGGCTGCATGGTCATCAAACCATATGGTTTCGCCCTTTGGGAAAAAATGCGCGATCAGTTAGATAAAATGTTTAAAGAAACAGGCCATCAAAACGCCTATTTCCCATTATTTATTCCAAAAAGTTTTTTGAGCAAGGAAGCAGCGCACATAGAAGGATTTGCCAAAGAGTGTGCTGTTGTCACCCATTACAGGCTGAAAAATGATCCGGAAGGAACCGGAATCATTGTAGATCCCGAAGCAAAATTAGATGAAGAACTAATCGTGCGGCCCACCTCCGAAACGATCATCTGGAATACTTACAAAACATGGATCCAGTCTTATCGCGATCTGCCCCTGCTCATCAATCAATGGGCGAACGTGGTTAGATGGGAAATGCGTACGCGGTTGTTTTTGCGCACAACAGAGTTTCTGTGGCAGGAAGGACATACGGCCCACGCAACTGCGCAGGAAGCAATAGATGAAACGATGCAGATGCTGAATGTATATGCAGAATTTGCTGAAGAATGGATGGCGATGCCGGTGATCAAGGGCGTCAAAAGTATCAATGAGCGTTTCGCGGGCGCAGTAGATACGTTTAGTATCGAGGCGCTGATGCAGGACGGAAAAGCATTGCAGTCCGGTACTTCCCATTTCCTCGGGCAAAATTTTGCCAAAGCCTTTGATGTTAAATTCAGTGATAAAGAAAATAAGCTGGATTATGTGTGGGCTACAAGCTGGGGAGTAAGTACGAGATTGATCGGGGCGCTGGTGATGGCCCACAGCGATGACGACGGATTGGTGCTTCCGCCAAAATTAGCACCGATTCAAGTGGTAATTGTCCCCATTTTCAAAGGTGATGAACAAAAGAGAATGATTGATGAAAAAGTAATTCCGTTGATGCAGGAGTTGAAAGCGATAGGAGTTTCGGTAAAATATGACGACGATGATAGCCGCCGCCCAGGGTGGAAGTTTGCGGAATATGAAATGAAGGGCGTACCGGTTCGCATTGCAATCGGTGCAAGGGACCTCGAAAAAAATGTGGCTGAAGTAGCGCGCAGAGATACCAAAACAAAAGAATCGGTATCGCTCGATGGCCTGGCCAACGGCGTTTTGGTCTTACTCGAAGATATCCAAAATAACATTTATCAAAAAGCCGAAGAATACCGGGATGCACACATCACCAAAGCCGACACCTGGGATGAATTTGTAAAATTACTTGATGAAAAAGGCGGATTTATTTCCGCGCATTGGGATGGAACTGCAGAAACGGAAGAGAAAATAAAAGAGCTTACGAAGGCAACGATTCGCTGTATCCCTTTAAACAATCCAAAAGAAGAAGGCAAAGATATATTCACTGGAAAACCAAGCGTGGAAAGGGTTTTGTTTGCACGGGCTTATTAATAATGTGAAAATACCAAATCACTGAGAAGCAAATCAGGTAGCCTTTGAGAAAGAATGGCAAATGAGGTGCAGCAAAAAAACAAATAATGCCGATTCGTATTTTCTTTTTTTCGCCGGAATAACAAGGCTTTAATATTCAGAGAAAATCTTGTCTGGTAATTGCTTGCTCGCATTAGCCCCCATTTTTTTTATCTCTTCGATCCGTCCAATTACGTTTCCACGCCCGGTTGAAAGTTGTTTCATCGCACTTTCATACGTGGAATTCGCTTCATTTATTTTTCTACCTACCGTTTCAAAATTGTCGAAGAACAAAACAAATTTATCATAAAGGGAACCGGCTTTTTCAGCAATGTCAATGGCATTTTTATTCTGCTGCTCCACTTTCCACAGATCAGCAATAATTTTTAAAACGGCAAATAAATTCGTCGGGCTTACCAGCAAAACTTTTTTATCATAAGCATATTTCCAAAGTAAAATATCGGTTTTTACCGCTTCTAAAAATGCCGGTTCTATTGGAATAAATAAAAGCACATAATTGAGTGCCAGTGCATATTTTGGATAATTCTTTTTGCTTAATCCATCTATATGAGCCCGGATGCTTTTGACATGCTGCTGCAGGCAGCGTTTTTGTTCTTCCACATTCTGACAAGCTACAAATTCATCCCATGCCAGCAATGAAACTTTACTATCGATAATGACTTTCCTTTCATCAGGATAGCAAATAGTTACATCGGGTTGCAGGCTTGCCCCGTTTTCATCTTTAATAATATTTCCGGCATGGTCGCGTATAAATTCCTGCAAAAAATATTCTCTCCCTTTCGTGAGGCCGCTGTTTTCCAAAAGGCTTTCGAGGATCATTTCTCCCCAGTTGCCTTGCATTTTATTATTTCCTTTTAAGGCGTTGGTAAGATTATTCGCCTCAGCGCTTACCTGTTGCGTCATAAGCACCAGCCGCTCAATTTCTTTTCCCAGCGAAAATCTTTCTTTCGATTCTTTATCATACGTTTCCTCCACTTTTTGTTTAAAAATACCCAGGTCGTTTTTCAATGGATCCAAAATCGCTTTCATCTTTTCTTCATTCACCTCGGTAAATTTTTGCGTCTTTTCTTCCAGGATATTTTGAGCAAGATTTCTGAATTCAAATTTGAAATTTTCCCCGATCTGGTTCAATTCTTCTTTTTGTTGCTGTAATTTTTCCTGCAGAAAACCAGCCTCACTTTCCGCTTTTGCAGCCCTCGCAATCAACCCATCTTTCATCGATTCCAGCTGCTGCTTTTCTTTCAGCAACTGGTTTTGGATATTCATTTGTTGTTGCAATCTTTCCTGCAAAGCGGTCGACTGGCTTTTTACAACAGACCGGTGCAAAACCCGGAAAACAACAGCAGCAACAATTACACCGGCAGAAAAAAATAAAATATAAGTAAGCATGTTTCGATTATTTAAAATGGCAAGAACACAGCAATTGGATAAGCGAATTTAAAAGTAGTTTTTTAAATCCGGTTGCAAATTCGCTGACGGTGAAAAACTTTGTAAAAAGATTTTCAATAAAATTTTTTGGATTAATCTTACTCTCCTATATTTGCACTCCTTTTGAAGCAATTCAGAGAAAAATAAGGGAGCATAGCTCAGTTGGTTTAGAGCATCTGCCTTACAAGCAGAGGGTCCGCGGTTCGAACCCGTGTGCTCCCACAAAATAAAAGTACCCCGTTTAACTGAACGGGGTTCTTTATTGAAGAATAATGTAAAAGGGTGCTCAGTTGGCTTAGAGAATCCCGATTTATAGTCGGGAGAGTCCGCGGTTCGAACCCGTCCCGAAACTTCGGGACAAGTCGTGCTCCCACAAAATAAAAGTACCCCGTTTAACTCAACGGGGTTTTTTATTGAAGAATAATGTAAAAGGGTACTCACTAATCGGGAGGGTCCACGGTTCGAACCCGTCCCGAAACTTTGGGACAAGTCGTGCTCCCACAAAATAAAAGTACCCCGTTTAACTGAACGGGGTTTTTTATTGTAATGAACGGGGTTTTTTATTAAAATAATAGTTTTAATCAATAAACTTTTTTATTCTAATGCCATTCCATGTTTATATATTATTCTCAGGATTAAAAGATAAGTATTATGTTGGTTATACTTCTGATTCATTGTTGGAACGATTGAGAAGACATAATTCAAATCACAAAGGATTTACAGGAGGTTCTGGCGATTGGAAACTTCTTTATACAGAAGCATTTCATGACAAATCGTTGGCTTTGAAAAGAGAAAAAGAAATTAAATCCTGGAAAAGCAGAAAGAAAATTGAAGCATTAATTAAAGAGCATAGCTCAGTTGGGTTAGAGCATCCCGATTTATAATCGGGAGGGTCCGCGGTTCGAACCCGCCCCGAAACTTGGGGGCAAGTCGTGCTCCCACAAAATAAAAGTACCCCGTTTAACTGAACGGGGTTTTTTATTGAAGAATAATAATCCCTTCGCGCACTTTGTCCCTTCGTCTTCTTTGTGAGGAAAGCCCTTCTTCTTCTTCTTCTATTTTTCTTTACACCAAGTAAACCAAGAAGCAAAGGCAGCTGAAACCGAAATAATTCTTTCGCACTTTTTCCCTTCGTCTTCTTTGTGAGGAAAACCCTTCTTCTTCTATTTTTCTTTAGATGAAGTAAACGAAGAAGCCAAGGCACACGAAGTGCGAGTAATCCCTTCGCGCACTTTGTCCCTTCGTCTTCTTTGTGTAAAAGACCCTTCTTCTTCTCTTTTTCTTTACACAAGTAAACCAAGAAGCGAAGGCACACGAAGAAGAACACATCATCAAAATATTTTTTTCTCCTCCTTTAACTCTTTATCTTGTACACCTTAAATACTGCCTATGACTTATACAGATGTATCTGAAAGAGAAGAATTCTTAGCCACAGAAATTGTTGATGCGGCATATAAAGTTCATAAAGAACTGGGGCCGGGTTTATTAGAAAAAATCTATGAAGCCTGCTTTTGTTATGAGCTCGATCAAAAGAAGATTCCCTATAAAAGACAGGAAAGGCTCAATATTCACTACAAACAAAAATTGTTTTTCGATGAGGAATTAAGGGTTGATGTTTTTGTGGATGGGCTTGTGATTTGCGAGTTAAAATCTGTTCTGGAACTGCGTCCTGTCTGGGTGGCACAAATTAACAGCCATCTAAAACTTACTGATTTAAGACTGGGCTTTTTAATCAATTTTAATGTTCCACGATAAAACAGGGAATTAAAAGGTTTAAAAGGTAGCTTGAAGGACGGAAGGGGCGATTGTCTTACGTCTCTGGAACAGTTCGTTAATAAAAGAGATGAGCAAATCTTTATTAGGCTCACAGCAAGTATTCGCTTAAAACGAAAATCGCTCGTCGGATCTGTATATGTAAGCTTATCCATAATCTTCAGGATGGTCTGTAATAAACAGGCGGGCTTTTTATTAATCTTCAGCCTTCAAACAATCCCTCACCCATCAAACTGATTATAAACCCTGTCTCCCAAATACTTTTCAAACAATTCTATTGATTTAGCATCGGTTAAAACTTTCAGGTGATTAAAATGATGCAGGTCGGTGCCGGTAAAATCGGCCAGCTTGTTTTCAAGGATATACTTCGCGGCTTTGGCCACCGATTTTCCATAATATCCCGTAAGAGAAAGCAGGTTTACCTGGAGTAAAAATCCCAGTTCTTTCATCCGGTGGTAAGCATCGTAATTACTGTGATAATACGGATACCTTTCAGGATGGGCCATTAAAGGCTGGTAGTTGTGGATGTTGATCTCAAAAGAGATCTCTTCCAGTTTGGCAGGTGCAGTAGAGTAAGATAGTTCGGTAAGAATATAATTTTTGTAGAGCTTCATGAGCGGCTCCTTTTTGCGAAGCAATTCCATAAAATGATCGTCCAGCATATATTCTGCCGCTGCGCTTATTTCCATGGTCATTCCGTTTTGTTGAATGGCCTTTTTTAGTTTGCTTAATGCATTATTGATTGTTTCGGGTGTGTTGCGGTACATATCGCCAATAACGTGCGGAGTACAGATAAATTTATGAATACCGGCATCTGAAAGCGATTGTAAGAGTTGGAGCGAAGTTTCTACGTCAGGAGAGCCATCATCAATACCGGGAAGAATATGAGAATGAATGTCCTGGGAAAGCCAGGAAAATCCGCTATACACAGGTACCACTTTTTTCGATTGAAAGAATCTCATCTTACAAATCTATGAATTTATCTGTCGGCGGGAAGATAAGTTACTGGAGTTTTGAAAAAGGCTTCTTGCTGTGTATCGGTTTCATATTGTCTTGCATAAGCACTGTTGAACTGGGGAAGCTTGATCAGTGGCTTTAATATCGAAACAAAGAAAGAGAAGGGGATCTTATTTTTTCTCATGGCAAGGTAGTCACGGCGGTTTGCGCGCAACCTGCTTTTCAGGTTTCCATTGCTGATGCCGCCGGTACGCATTTTCACCAGCATCGCATCTACATATTGGGCGCTTATTTTATAATGAAAAAGATACCGCGCCATAAATTCGTAGTCTGCAGCGGTATAATAATGATTCTCATATAAGCCATACTGTTCGATCAATTCACGGCGGATATAAAATGTAGGATGTGCCGGCATCCATCCATAACGGAAACGGCTGCGTTTGTAAGAATTGCCTTTCCAGTACCGCGTAATCTTTTGAGGATTGTCCGGTTCTATATACACCAGGTCCCCATATACAGAATCGGTTGTTGAATTTTCAAAGCAGTCCACGATCGTTCTCACCGCATCTGCAGAAGCAAACATGTCATCGCTGTTTAATATTCCTACAACATCACCGGTGGCAAGCTGCAATCCTTTGTTGATGGCATCATACATGCCGCGGTCCGTTTCAGACATCCAATATGAAATATCATTCGCATTTTCAAGAATAATACCTAATGTGCCATCAGTAGATTTGCCATCAATAATAATATGTTCAATGTTTTTATAGTTCTGACCTTGAACCGAATGAATACAATCAGACAGGTATCTTTCAGAATTCAGTGTTACTGTAATAATAGAAACTTTCATTCGGGTATTTGAAAAAGTAAAAAATAAACAGGCTGTTCAGTCAGTTAACGAAATAAAGATAGAAGATTATTTCTATTTCCGGTATTTTTTTAAATAATTAACATTTGGCGCTTAACTTAAGTGCGCGAAATTAAAATATTTTCCATAACGAGCATATCCATATCCGTTCTTAAATAACAATTCAACGCATCTTCCGGGGTATTTACTATAGGTTCATTTTCATTAAACGAAGTATTTAATAATATGGGGACACCGGTTTTTTTTCTAAAAGTATCGATCAACTGATAATACCGCGGCGAAACATTTTTATCTACCGTTTGCAGCCTGCCTGTGCCGTCAATATGAGTAACGGCCGGAATGTCTTTTCTTTTATTTTCCTTTATCAAAAATACTTTTTCCATAAAAGGAACCCCGTCATTTTGCTCAAAATATTCAGCAACAAACTCCTTCAAAACAGACGGAGCAAAGGGACGGAAACTTTCTCTTCGTTTGATCTTTGAATTCAGGATTTGCTTCGCATCCGTCCTGCGCGGATCAGCTAAAATAGACCGGCCTCCCAGAGCCCGTGGACCAAACTCGGACTTCCCGCTAAACCATCCTACTACTCCACCACCAACAAGGCATTCCGTTACTTTTTCATAAATGATTTCATCTTCATGCTCAGTAAATCCGATGTTTTGATTACGCAAAGTTTGCCTGATTTCGTCATTGGTAAAATGGCTTCCGGTGTATCCGGATAAGATTGCAGGCATTCTTTTTTCATGCAGCAACTGGTGCTGTACATACAATGCGGCGCCAATAGAAATTCCCGCATCATGCGCGGCGGATGGAATGTATATATTTTTAATACCGCTGTGGCTGGTTATCTTCCCATTCGCTACACTGTTTTGTGCCACACCACCCGCCAGGCAAAGATTATCAAGCCCTGTTCTTTTATGAAGATTATTTACCAGGTGAAATATGGTGAGTTCCGTCATCTTTTGTACAGAAGCGGCCAGGTCTTTATGATATTGCATAAGCGGCTCCCCCTTCTTCCTTGCTTCACCAAATAATGCAACCATCGCCTCATTATACAACGGCTGAACAACCGGAACATGGTCAATGCCATAAGAGATAACGCCTTTCGTGGCTTTTCGGAAATATTTTAAATTCAACCGGAACAAACCATCATCCGTCAAATGGATCACATCCTTTAATTTGTCCACATATTTTGGCTCGCCATAAGGCGCCATTCCCATTACTTTATATTCATCACCATAATGCGGAAAGCCGAGCAATTGCGTAAAAGCAGTATAAAAAATTCCAAGGGAATGGGGGAAGTCAATTGAGTCGACAACAGTGATCTCTGTTCCCTTTCCAACCGCGAGCATGGTTGTCGTAAAGTCGCCCGAACCATCTATCGAAATGCAGGCTGCCTCTTCAAAAGGCGAAGCAAAAAACGCCGAAGCGATATGGCTCCGGTGATGTTCCACCTGTTTTATCTTTGGTTTAAAATGAGATGCGGGTAACCCCGATATACCGGCAAGTTCATTCTCCAGTGAACCCGCTTTCCGGCTGTTATTCATCCTGTTTTTCACAGCCTCCATGCTTCCCGACGGATTTTTGCCGAGGTAAAGAAGCTTTTTAAAAAGCTTCGCCCTCGGATCGCGGCCAATGGCAAAATGATCTACGTTCGCAATACCAATACCCGCTTCTTTCAAACAAAACCGGATGGCCATTTCCGGAAATCCGGCCCAGTGTTTTACCCTCCTGAAGCGCTCTTCTTCTATCGCCGCGACCAATTGTCCATTTACAAAAATAGCCGCTGAAGCGTCGGCATGATAAGCATTAATTCCTAAAATGATCATTTAATTTCTTTTATTATGTCATCTGTCATCCTGAGCCTGTCGAAGCGCTACTACACCGCCTTCGACAAGCTCAGGCTGACACCATTCTCTAATTGCCGGCTTTGAAATTATTAAGCGCTGTCATGCTGAGCTTGTCGAAGCATTTCCGCTATGGTTCGTGTCTTCACGAACCACCAAAACACGGGCTGTCGAAGCACTGTCGAAGCATGCCGACCCCTTTGTGTAACTTCTCCTGCTTCGTGTCTTCGTGTAAAAAAAGAGAAGCCAAAAGCATCCACACAAAGGCTCTAAGAGCACTAAGGTGCACTAAGAAGACATCAGTGCAACTGGTGAAAATTAGTGGCTCCCCGCCATGGTTCGTGTCTTCACGAACCACCAAACGATCATCCCCGCCATGGTTCGTGTCTTCACGAAGCACCAAACCCAAAACCTATTTCATACTTTCTCCGCCATGGTTCGTGTCTTCACGAACCACAAACCCAAAAACCTATTTCATACTTTCCTGCAAACCCCTTCCCTTCCTGGTTCTAAACGCCCTGTCATACATCCCGATCATCAAAAAGATCAACCCGTAAGCAAAAATATTAAACCACGTATGATGATCAATACCCAGCGGCATGGGCCAGCCCTTATTGATAGATGTCAAAAACAAAGTGATCCGCACCACATTCATCAGCCACAAACCGAGCACGCCGAAAACAATCCAAAGCAGCTTCCGCGAAAACTTCCCCTTATTTGCTGCCACAAAGGCGATCCAGAAACTATACACTCCATAACCCACACAATCCATCGCAATGATCACACCTCTTCCATGTACAAACCTGATTAAAAAACCCGGTTCAATTTGAGTAGGAATATTAAAAACCGATAAAATAAACCCGGTAGCATGGATCAGCGACATCTTGATCCAGCTCACATAATCCAGGTATTTCGCTATAAAAGGACTATAATATCCAGCTGGCGCAGCAAGCCCGATCATCGCCAGCGTACCGAAATATAAGAGGCAGAAAATCCCCGCAAATTTCAGCAGGTAAATAAGGAAAGCGTTATTTAATCGATTAATATGCATAGTTTCTCTCCGTCATTGCGACGCTTTCCGTCACTGCGAGTCGTTCCGTTATCGCGAGTCGTTTCGTCATTGCGAGGCACGAAGCAATCTCCCCTTCTATCCTTCATTTCCATTCTGTCCGTCATTCCCAGGCACGAAGCAATTTCCAAAAAAAGATTGCCGCGAAAACATCAACATCCATCTAAACAATAAACATCAACTGGTGTTTTCTGGCAATGACGTAAAAAAGATGTTCCGTCGTTCCAATTATGTCAGTCATTGCGAGTCGTTCCGTCATTGCGAGGCACGAAGCAATCTCCCCATTCTGTGCGTCAATGCGATTCTGTGCTCATTTACAGTATTTCAACCGTTCCCCACTGTGTAGCAATCTCCCAACAGGCTTTTGCCGTCATTGCGAGGAACGAAGCAATCTCCCCTTCTATCCGTCATTTCCATTCTGTCGGTCATTGCGAGGCACGAAGCAATCTCATCCTTTTTCCGTCATTTCCATTCTATCCGTCATTCCCAGGCACGAAGCAATTTCCAAAAAAGATTGCCGCGAAAACATCAACATCCATCTAAACAATAAACATCAACTGGTGTTTTCTCGCAATGACGTAAAAAGATGTTCCGTCGTTCCAATTATGTCGGTCATTGCCATTCTTTCCGTCATTGCGAGGCACGAAACAATCTCCCCATTCTGTCCGTCAATGCGATTCTGTGCTCATTTACAGTATTTCAAACGTCCCCCACTGTGTAGCAATCTCCCAACAGGCTTTTGCCGTCATTGCGAGGCACGAAGCAATCTCCCATCCTGTCCGTCATTTCCATTCTTTCCGTCATTCCCAGGCACGAAGCAATTTCCAAAAAAGATTGCCGCGAAAACATCAACATCCATCTAAACAATAAACATCAACTGGTGTTTTCTCGCAATGACGTAAAAAAGATGTTCCGTCGTTCCAATTATGTCGGTCATTGCGAGTCGTTTCGTCATTGGGAGGCACGAAGCAATCTCCCCATTCTGCCGTCAATGCGATTCTGTGCTCATTTACAGTATTTCAACCGTTCCCCACTGTGTAGCAATCTCCCAACAGGCTTTTGCCGTCATTGCGAGGAACGAAGCAATCTCCCCTTCTATCCGTCATTTCCATTCTGTCGGTCATTGCGAGGCACGAAGCAATCTCATCCTTTTTCCGTCATTTCCATTCTATCCGTCATTCCCAGGCACGAAGCAATTTCCAAAAAAAGATTGCCGCGAAAACATCAACATCCATCTAAACAATAAACATCAACTGGTGTTTTCTCGCAATGACGTAAAAAAGATGTTCCGTCGTTCCAATTATGTCGGTCATTGCGATTCTTTCCGTCATTGCGAGGCACGAAGCAATCTCCCCTTCTATCCGTCATTTCCATTCTTTCCGTCATTCCCAGGCACGAAGCAATCTGCTAGTTCTATCCGTCATTGCCATTCTTTCCGTCATTGCGAGGCACGAAGCAATCTCATCCTTTTTCCGTCATTTCCATTCTTCCCGTCATTCCCAGGCACGAAGCAATTTCCAAAAAAAGATTGCCGCGAAAACATCAACATCCATCTAAACAATAAACATCAACTGGTGTTTTCTCGCAATGACGTAAAAAAGATGTTCCCTCGTTCCAATTATGTCCGTCATTGCCATTCTTTCCGTCATTGCGAGGCACGAAGCAATCTCCCCATTCTGTCCGTCAATGCGATTCTGTGCTCATTTACAGTATTTCAACCGTTCCCCACTGTGTAGCAATCTCCCAACAGGCTTTTGCCGTCATTGCGAGGCACGAAGCAATCTCATCCTTGTTTCCGTTATTGCCATTCTTTCGTCATTGCGAGGCACGAAGCAATCTCCTCCAAAAATTTAAAAGCACATTTCCTCTCATAATTCCTGGATTTCTTCCCACAAGTCTTTCCAGCCCGGATTTAATTCATTAATTAAAGCTTCTTTATTCCTTCTGTTACCCGCTTTTATTTGTTTTTCACGCTCAATTGCTTCTTCGATATAAGGAAGAACTTGATACCAAACAATTTTATCACAATTGTATTTTGCGGTAAAGCTTTTCGGATAAAACTTCGTTTTGTGTTCGTGGATCCTTGCTCTTAATTCCGATGTAACACCAGTATATAAAACTGTGTTATACCTATTTGTGACGATATAAACAAAACCGCCATGTTTTATAGTCATAATTGAAACTTTGTATTCGTCATTGCCAGGCACGAAGCAATTTCCAAAAAAAGATTGCCGCGAAAACATCAACATCCATCTAAACAATAAACATCAACTGGTGTTTTCTCGCAATGACGTAAAAAGATGTTCCGTCATCCCAATTATGTCCATCATTGCCATTCTTTCCGTCATTGCGAGGCACGAAGCAATCTCCCCAAAAAAAGATTGCCACGAAAACATTGAACATTCATCTAAACAATAAACATCCACTTATGTTTTCTCGCAATGACGTAACAACTTGCTTTTCCCCTCATTGGGAGCCTTTCCGTCATTGCGAGCCACGAAGCAATTTGCCAGCAGGCTTTTGCCGTCATTGCGAGGCACGAAGCAATCTCCCATCCTGTCCGTTATTGCCATTCTATCCGTCATTGCGAGCACGAAGCAATCTCCCCAAAAAAAAATTGCCACGAAAACATTGAACATTCATCTAAACAATAAACATCCACTTATGTTTTCTCGCAATGACGTAACAACTTGCTTTTCCCCTCATTGGGAGCCTTTCCGTCATTGCGAGCCACGAAGCAATCTCCCCAAAAAAAGATTGCCACGAAAACATTGAACATCCATCTAAACAATAAACATCCACTTATGTTTTCTCGCAATGACGTAACAACTTGCTTTTCCCGTCATTGCCAGCCTTTCCGTCATTGCGAGGCACGAAGCAATTTGCCAGCAGGCTTTTGCCGTCATTGCGAGGCATGAAGCAATCTCTCATTCTATCCATCCTTGTCATTCTGTCCGTCATTCCGAGGCACCAAGCAATCTCCCCATTGTCCTCCTACATCACCGGCCTACCCAAAAACATCTCCTCATACTCCCCCCTCACTTTCTCCATCTCCACAGCTCTTTGCGAATATTCAAAAGCGCCCCTCCCCCACAATTCCAGTTCCACCTCATCCATTGCAGCAAAAAATTCAACCGCTTCAGTAATTTCAAGGGTATAATCCGTCAAAACATTCACTCCCGCTTTCGCTTCCTTCAAATCATTCCACGGAGTAAAATGACTGGTGATCACCGGCCTCCCTGCCGACAACGCCTCATAGATCGCATGACCAAAATTCTCACTTTTGCTCGGCGAAATAAATACATGCGCTTCAGCCAACACACTTTTTATATCCTCAGGAAGAATTTCTTTGTGATAATGAACCCTGATATTTCCCGGCAGCGCCTTTATCTTTTCTTTACACGCATTCCAGTATTCTTCATCTTTTATCGGCCCATATATATCGTATTGAACAATTGCGCTTACCTTTTCCAATGCCTCCAAAACCAGCAAGATGTTTTTCATCGGGCTGATGATGGCAATCGTAATTAACTTTAAATCTCCCGGTTCTTTTTTTGGCATAGGCAATATACCCGTCTGGTTCGGAAAATTTCCCGCGATATACACGCTGGCCGGCTCTCCGAAATAAGCGGATATATAATTTGCTTCCTCTTCATCCGTTGCATGAAAAGCAACCTTATAGTGGTATTCCATCAATTTAAAAAGCCACAGGTACAGCTTCTTTTTCCATTTCTTTTGCGCCAACGCCCCCGGATGCAGCATACCCCGCGTCGAAAGGATCTTTTTCGTTCCCTTGCAAAACATCAGCGGAACGATATTAAAATGCCACGAATAGATTCCAATGATAAACAACAGATCAGGCTTCAGCAGCTCTACCTGCTTCACCAAACTATCACTGATCTTTTCCGGGCTGCAATACCAAACCTTTGTGTGGTCATTAAAAGAAACCCATTTGTCCGTCTCCACATTTTCCAATGCCGACCCGTTCAGATCCGTATCGCCACAAAAGATAAAATAGGTTACGCCCTCTTTAAATTCTTTTACCAGGTTAGCGACAGACTGTATCGGCCCTCCGGCGCGAAAGGCAGGAAGAAACCAGGGGATGGTAATGAAGATCTTTTTTGAAGTCACGGATTTAAGTTTAGTGAGCGTGAGCGACTGATTCGTTCAGGCTGGGGTTGCACGGAGTTGCACCATTCATTTTGTTTTGCTGCAATGGCATCCGTGTCAGAGATCGCCACAAAAATATTTGAACAATTTCCCCTCAATGATGATGCGGCTTTTGTTTGTCATTGGGAGATATGAAGGAATCCTACTATATGGTTCGTGAAGACACGAACCATGGCTACAATATGGTGCGTGAAGACACGAACCATGGCGGCAGTGGTTGGTGAAGACACGAACCAGGGCTACAATATGGTCCGTGAAGACACGAACCATGGCAGCGAAGACACGAACGATGGTGGCCGCGGGAATGAACTTCATCTTCCAAGTGGTTCGTGAAGACACGAATGGGGCTACAATATGCTCCGTGAAGACACGAACCATGGCAGCAGCGGGAATCAACTTTCATCTTACAAGTGGTTCGTGAAGACACGAACCATGGCAGCGAAGACACGAACGATGGTGGCCGCGGGAATGAACTTCATCTTCCAAGTGGTTCGTGAAGACACGAACGGGGCTACAATATGCTCCATGAAGACACGAACCATGGCAGCAGCGGGAATCAACTTTCATCTTACAAGTGGTTGGTGAAGACGCGAACCATGGCAGCGAAGACACGAACCATGGCGGCAGCGGAAATGAACTTTCATCCTCCAAGTGGTTCATAAACTTTTTAAATCATACCCATACTTTTCCCATACTTTTCCCATACTTCCCCCATGCCTTTCCCATGCCTTTCCTATACCTTTCCTATACTCTCCTCATACTCTCCTCATACTCTCCCCATACTCCTCATACTCTCCCCATACAGAATGAGAGCTTTTTGAGTGGGAAAAGAGCAAGAAATCGGTAGATGTACCTAACTTTTATTTAATATCTTTTCCAAAAGCGCAACCTTTTCTCTTTCACTTGCAATAAAACTTCATATAACTTCTCATTCTTTTCCACCGGTTCGATAAATTTTTCTAAAGATTAAAATTTCAGTCATAATTCATGCTAATTGCATGTTGTTCATTAAAAGTATTGGCAATGATATTAATTGCTTTCTCTTCATCAAAATTCTTGATTACTTCTACAGGGATCTTCAGAACAGCAGAAACCTTTTCCAGCATATCCTTATCCAGCGCTTCTTTTTGCTCCAATTGTGAAATAGCTTGCTGACTTAGTCCTAATTCTAAAGCCAAAGTATCTTGTTTCATTCCTAATATTTCACGCAAGCGTTTTACATTCCTTCCTTCATGTAATGGTTTATCAGTCATATTCATAATTATCTAATAAAAATAATCACTCTAAATTAAAGTAAGTAATGTTATTTAAAAAATACAATATTGGTTTTACAGATCCAAACCGATTTTCTCATAGATAAAAAAATCGCAACAAGATTGTTTACTGACTTTTTCAACTAATTGAAATTTAGAAACATTATCTTCAATCCATTTAGTAAATTTTCTATGCCGCACGTGATATTTTTTTCCCTCCTCCACATCCCATGCGTAAATGATAACATATTTTGTAGCAGTATCAAATAATTGCTTCATATAATTTTCATAGACTTCTTTTTCAATTAGATGATAAATCACGTCCAAAGAGAGGGTCAGTTCCGCTTTTAGTCGCGTTGATTTTTTATCCAATATAAAAAACTGTTTACTGGGATCAGCTTTGCACATCTTACTGCATTTTTCTATTGCAGTTGGCGAAATATCAAGACCAGTATAAGAAGGGAAGTCAAATTGCCTCACCTGGTTCCCATCGCCGCAGCCAAATTCGATTACACTAAGAATATCATGTTCCTTAACAAACCGGTTCAAAAAACCTGCCTTGTATTCAGCACTTCTGCCATAGGAGCCGATACCAGAAGTTCCATTTCTCCGGTAGCGTTTTTCCCAATAGATCGCTGAACCGGGAAAAATGAAGTTCCTTGCTTTTTTAATCATCTTTGTAATCAAGAAATTTTCCACATCAGATCATTTTAATGTGACGTAGAAATGTTGAAAACAGCAGGAGGGTGTTTTTTGTTCTGCACCTTTCTTAGATCCTTTTTCCAGAATAACAACATGATGTAAATTAAAAAACAGGATTTTACGAGATGTCCTAAAGTTGTTTGTAGTTCGCAGTCAGCACGAATAGGGTAATAAAAAACAAGTGGGGTAAAAAGCAACAAAAATGGGAAAAACTGACTGAATTTATAAAATCCGTTTAGAACTTCACTAAAAGCAAGTCCAAGGAAAAACATAAAAATAGCGCCACCTATTACTCCAAAATTAATATACGCATCGCCCATCGCACCTAACGCCATGGAAGTGCCTGGAGCTAATGGAATGCGTGCGTACTTTGCAAAAATTTTTCTATCGCCTGCATTTAATTTGTTAGGCGCAATTATCCGTGGAAGGAAAGCTGCCTCCAATATCTGCATTAATTCTTTTCCATTTTCAAAAGGTACTTGTTCAGGAACCGTATTCATAATGTTCGTTACTATAAAACCCTGGTTGATACGTACGTTATTTGCTGCAAGTTTTTTATAGTCAAACAAAGAATTGCTGTTTTCCTGGTACACATTGTCAAAAGATGAAAGATTTCCACCTTGGGTCTTTAAAGTTTGGCGGTAATCACCTTTCAATTGTTGAATAACCACAGCAGTTAAAATAAATCCGATTGTAGCTATTGTTTTTAAAGTAACTCCTGGCTTAAATTTTATTGCTAATACCGCTCCTAACATGATCAACCATGTAAGTAAATCATGGAACATCGCCTGGGACAAAGAGGAAGCAATAATGCTACTAAAAACCAACACCATAACCCATAATTTAAGTTGCTTACTTCCTAACAATAACATGAATAGACCTATAAACTTAAAACCTGCCAGCAATACAAAAACGAAAGCAAGTTCAGATCCCATACTGCCAGACATAAATCCTGCAAGAAAACCGACGGCAATAAAGATATAAGGCAATTGACCCGAATTATCTATAAACGTTCTGATTTGAAATTCTTTTATAATTTCACCCTTTAATTTACCTGCGGTCACGTGCAGTCCTAGAATAAACATCAGAACTGCAGGAATTGCGTACGCAAAATAGTCAGCTTCAGGGATTTTCATGACATAATCGGCGAACTGATACTTGTCAAGGCCGTTATAAGCAAACGTAGGCCCCACCAACATTTGAAGGCACATAAAAGTACCAGCAATGTACCGGATTGGCATAACAGCTCCAATCGAAAAAAATAGCAATAAAAACTGTTGGATACTGATCGCCAAAGCAAAGAAACTCGACCAGCTCATCTCTGGCCAAAGTATTTTAATCGCTATCATTGATAGGAGGTAAACGCCCCAATTAAATTTTACATTAAATAATGAAGGTAAAGTCATTCTTATTTATAAAGCGTTTTTAGAAATGAAAGTGCCTGGACACTTCTTCTTTCATAGCTGTAACCATCAGCGAGACATCTTTGCCGGGCATTTCTTCTTATCATGCTTAACTGGTGAATCTGAAGCTCTTTTATTTGCGAAATCTTATTGGCGCAAGATTCTAGATCTTTAAACAAAAAAATTTCTTCGTTTTCTTTAAAATACATTTTATGATCTTCTGTTGAAGGTGCCAATTGAATGCCTCCAACTCCCGCTGCCTCAAAAGTACGCATATTGTGTGTGGTGAGATTATGAGGTCGCATTAAATTCAACTGTATTCTGTACTTTCTAAGTGTTCGCCAAAAATCACCATGATATACTGGCTCGCAAATTTTAATATTTGAATGGCTCACATATCTTTTCCAGTTGTAGCCATATATATCAATCCGCTCACCCATCTTTGCCAAATCCATAATAAATTTCCCTCTCAATCCATCTGGATTTCCCAGGAAGCATACCCGGTTTATTTCTTCAATTTTCTCACATTCATCAAACAAATCTTCCGGCAGGTCAAATCCAAAAGGCAAAATTTCAGACCGAATTCTCCTGGCCTCCATCTGTTTCTTATCCTCGCGATTGTAAGTTAAAAACAAGTCGTATAAACCAACAGAATTACGGACATTTTCATTACCACTACCCTTACCCGAAAAGATAAAAGGACTATCTCCATTATAATTAACCAATATAATACCCTTAGCTTTTGCCCATTCCAAAGATTCAGGATAAATTTCCATTCCTTTAAAAACCCAGATGATATCAGGTCTAAATTGTTCAACTACTATTCGAAAATGAGCATTGATGTTTTTTATTATTCCGGACAAACCGCATTTATAAATCAGCTTATTAAAAATATGCTTTTGATAAAAATCATAAAAGATCGTTTGTGCTGAAAAATGGGCAACATCGACATTTAATTCCCTTAAATATTTCACATAGAAGTTTTCTATCGCATATACTTTATCAGAACCAACAATTAATAATTTCATTTGTTGAGATGGTTAGGGTGTTGGCCGTGGAGGCTGTCTGCAACAGTTGAAAAGTTTTCTTTTTTCTATAATTCTTTTAGAATATTTTCAATTATTCCAAAGTGAGACCTCTCTTGAAAAGCAACAGCTGCTTGATGGGAATAGTTGCTAAAACGCTTTCTTCTTTCATCATTCATTGCCAACAGCTTGATTCTGTGTGCCAGCTCTTCAATGTTGCCAAACTCAAATACATATCCGTTCTTTTCTTCCTGGACGTCATCTTCGTTTCCATAGCTTCCACACCTGTCACTCAATATAACAGGGCATCCCATCATAATGGCTTCACTGACCGCAACTGAGTGCGGTTCCAGGCATGCGGGGTGCACATAAATATCTGTGGCCGCATAATACGACGGTAAATCCGCAATGTTTACAAAGCCAGGGAAAAATACTTTACTCTTTTCCAACCCTTTTGATTTTTGTTCCCACTGTTCTCTCATCTCTCCGGAACCCAAAATAAACAAGGCAAGGAAAATGCCTTCAGACTCTAACAGTTTCATCGCCTCAATAATGTGATCCTGGTTTTTCCATTTTACTAATTTCCCAACAACAGTTATAACAATTTCATTTTCATTGAGGCAATATTCGTCCCTGATTTTATCCCGCAGCAATTCTTTTTGATCGTAACTTTTTTGATAGGCAACAAAATCAATGGGATAATGCATTCGTAACATTTTATGATCTGCAACTCCATATTTTTTGTAAAAATCTTCATTCGCATCTCCCATGGTCAAAAAAAGATCAATTTTAGAGAAGTAATTTCTCAGGAAAATGGATTTCAAAATTTCTTTTGCAGGATTTCTTTTGTGACGTAATTCGCTATCGGATATATAGGCAATCGCAACTTTATTTTTTAATGCCCAGTTATAAGCCCTTCGTTGCAATTTTTGAAAATACCCGTAAGTAAAAATCATATGCGGATTATATTCATCCAACCGATCATTCAACGATGGAGCATCTAAATTTTTATCTGGCTGCAGCAACACTTCACCATTTAAAAAGATATGCTCAAACTTATCTAGCTGCAGATTATCCCATGAAATTTCTTTTCCAAAATTGACATCTGTATATCTCTTATACCCAAGTGTGGAAGCAAAAAAAACTTTAAATTCAATGCCCGTATTCTCGGTAAAACTTACATACTGCGGACAAAAATGTTGTATCGGATGAGAGATCACAATAGCTATTCGTAATTTGCCGGTCATCCCTCACTTAAATTTTTATAAATTTCACCATATATATTTTCATAAAAGAAATCATCTGACTTTAACTTGATTCCATCTCTCTTTATTGCCTTTTGAATATTGAATTCTTTCAGATTATCGAAATCGACGGCAATAATTTTTGGATAAACGTCGTCTCTTGCAATCGATAATGTGTATGTTATCGTTTTTGAAAACCAGACATCGAGGCCACAGGCAAGGTATTCAAATACTTTATTCGGTGCATTTTGAATCCAGTTTTCTGACACCGGTTTATAAATTACCAATCCCACATCATAATTTTTGAGAATGCGTGGCAATTGTTCATAATCACATCCTTTATGAAGTACGATGCAACCATCATTTATTGATTCTAAAAACGTTTTCGCTGCTTCATCCACATTATGAGAATAAAAATCAAGAGATAAAGATTCTTTGTGAGACTGCACCCAGGTAACTAATTCTTTTAAATACATGGTTTCAAGGCCAAGCGAGCCAATATATACAAGGCGAATTTTATTACTGCTGTTGAAAGAGGTTTCGCCTTTTGCCCAATACTTAGAGGGATAATTGGGCATTACATGAAAAACGGATTGGTTGTCCTTTTCTAAATGATGATCTTTAATGAAATTATTTAACCGGTTTTCGTTTGTGTGTGAAATCCAGGAATAATGACCAGAAAACAAATTGTCCTCCAATTTGTACATTTTTCTGACCAATCGCATATTCTGGGTGTACTCTACCGGGTTCAAGTATTCATGATAATGGACCAACAACTTCACTTTATTGCCTCTTAATTTCTTGTACATGATTGCAGGCCATGAAGAAATTGTTTCAAAATATAATACTGACTTCGGTTGATATCTAAGCAGGAAAAAAAAACTACTCGCATTGAAAAATAAATAGCTAAATATCCTGAAAACAGAATTGGGAACAATCGCCGGCGTTCTTTTTACTTTGACGTTTTCAGATCGGCTTTTGTATTCTCTGAAAATAGATCCGGTATCATTTCCGGTGCTTATTACGACAATATCTTCGACCGCAATTGTTCTCAGATAATCTAATAAATTAATGATTGGCGGATAGCGCTCCAAAGGCTGAAAATGAATAATAATAATTCTATCTTTTCTTTGCTTCACTGTACGTATCAGTGTATTATTCAGGCGTGATTAAAAAATTCAATAAGCATCTCTCTCCAAAAAAATTACATTGCCATCTCTGCTTTTAACAATGAAACCATTCATAATTAATAAGTCAATCAGATTTTCATAGCGATAAATTCTTCCTTTATATGTTGTTTCATGAAGTTCTATGAATAATTGAAAACAGTTTTTCAAAGCCGCCTTATCTTCCTGTAAGAGCGCTGTCTCAGCTCCCTCTATATCACATACAAGTGCATAAGGTTTTTCAGGAGTTATACTATTTAATTCAATAGCTTCTACCAATGTACCGAACTGATCACTGCCGCAGATACGTGAAGTTGTATTATCATCGGTAATACCCATATAAACGAAAGCGTTTGAATAAGCTATTGCCTTCTGAATAAGGGTAGTTGGGATATTTTTATGATTATGCCTTTTTATATTTTTCTCAATTGTCGGTAAAAGGAATGCGTTTGCCTCTACTACCGTTAATGAAGACTTGACATTCAATTTTCGAAGAATAAATGAAGAAACAATACCAAGGCTTCCACCAAGTTCAATAACCGGCAGATCCGGCTTTAAAAACTTATTGATTAATCTGATTTCTGCACTTTCGTAAAATCCCCAGAAAATGCTTGCATGTATGGCAGGGGTTGAATATTCGCGCGGAACAACGAATCTATATGGCAAATATCTTAATGAAGGAATTTTTCCAGCCGACAGCTTATAAATGAATTTCCCGACGGCGCTATTACAAAGTAAATTGGAAATTATCTTCTTGAGTTTCATTCAAATCACGTATAAAAAGTAAACGCTTTTTATAGCGAATAATTTGGATTAATCGAACTGGTAATAAGAAAGAATTTCTTTAAGATCATTTTCATGAGAATCGTTCATTTCAAATACCGGTTGCCATCCGCTTTTTTTCATTGAATATGCCCTGTCAATTACCGAAGCAAGGTCGTTGTAACTGTCATAATTGAAAATAAAACCATTTTCACCTTCTTTAATTACATCAACATTTCCTTTGGCAGCAGAAGCGATTACTGGCAAATTCTCATAGAAAGCCTCTCTCACCACCAGGGAATACATCTCTGTAAACACACTTGGTAAAATTAAAAAATCGTAACCCTGAAACGATGATAATAAACGGGCGCGAGGTAATACGCCAAGGTAGTTAAACGGATGCCCGCTTTTACATTCATGGTAATATGCTTCATTCACTTTGTTACCTGCTACATCTAACTGAATCTCTTTAATTTTAATTATATTCATTGCTTTACACAACAAGTGCAAACCCTTTTGTTGTTCAATTCTGCCAACAAACAAAACTTTATATTTTAGGGGATTGTCTCTCTTTTCTATTCTGTCTGCAGAAGTTTTAGTTATATGAGGTATCAACTTTATTGTAGTCGATTCAAAACCATTCTTTCCCAAAATTTCTTTAAACCACGCACCGTAAATAAATATCTGATCACAGGTCTTGATCAATTCCTCCAAATCATGGGTGCTCTCTTCAATTCGCTTTTTTAATTGCTGAATTTTATCAGATGCTTGTAATAACGGTATTATTAAGTCAATCCCAATATTTTTTAAATTAAATCCATTGCCTTTGTTGTAATCCAGTTTTGTTGCAATGATACAGTTTACGCATCTCGAACTCGAAGAAAAATTATCGCAATCTGTGATTCCTTTATAACGGAAATCATTTTTATAACAGGTTAAATAAGGCAAATGAAAAGTAAAGAAAACTTTTCCGCAATATTTTTTTGCAACCTGTAGCCACTGTATATTAATCCCGTTTTTTCCGGAATATTCCTGGAAATGGCAGATATCATAGGCATGGTTCTCAATTAATTGTATGAAACCACTGAAGCCATTTTTTAACGGAAAAACGTTTACCGATTCATAAGTATAGCTTCCCTTTTTCTCACTTTCCAAAATCGCAACATCCACCTTGTGGCCATGTTTCATTAAAACATTTGCAAGCCAATGGCTGTAATTTTCTATCCCAGCGCTTTTATCCGGCAAATACCTTCCCAAAACGATTAATACTTTCAATTCAATTCACTTAATTCATTTTCAGAGCCTGCTATTTTTCTATCGAATTTATTTTTAAGGCCCGTTAACGAATACTGAGAAACACCCTTTATAAATCCTGGAACGCCTATTTCAGAAAGTTTAATCGCTTTTACTGCTTTTACGAATTTCCGGGTTTCTTTGATGTAAACCAGGAAGTTCCGTACGAACGATTTCTTTGCCCTCAACAACAGGTTTCTTTTCTGATGATCATTCAACTGTATCGCCGGCAGATCAAGGGCATCTTTTAAATACTTGTAATTGTATAATAGGTAACTGTATTTATTATTGAATTCCTGTCCATCATGCCGCCGGTAAAAAAAGAAGTCTTCGTTCAGCAATACAATTGGAAAATGAGCAGCCATTTTTAAATTAAAATACATATCCGATGCCGGACCATAATCAGGCTTATAGTAACCTATTTTTTCAAATGCTTCCCTTCTTAATATAGTGCCTGAAGGGCCAATGGCAAGAATTTCTTTTTGAAAAAAATTCATGTTTATTGTCTCTGCCGGATTCAAATATTCATGCTCAAGCTCTTTATTTTTATTTAAAATACCCATCCCCGCATCCGGATATTTTTCCATCATTTGTACACAGTAATCCAGGGTCCAGTCAAATAATTTATCATCAGAGTCACAATACTTGATGTATTTTCCTTTTGCATACCCGGCAGCTCTGTTTCTATTTGCATAATCTCCCAAATTCTTTTCATTCCTGTAAATTATGATCCTTTCATCTTTCAAGGCAAACTCATCTGCTATTTCAATCGTTCGATCATTTGAACAATCATCTACAATAATCAATTCAAAGTTTTTATAAGTAGACGATAACACACTTTCTATGGCTTCGGCAACAAATTTCTCCCTGTTGTAAGCAGTCATTAATACACTCACAAGTACAGCGTTGTTCTTATCCATTAACCCTTGAAAGAGTAACTACACCCATATTTAAATTCTGTGAAAAAATTGAATGATTGAGGACATTAAACTTCCATTGAGAATTATTGACGCTTAAAAGCTGTCGCAGCAGCACTGGTGAATGGTACTCAACAGCGATATGTTTTAAAGCCTCGTAATTCTGTAATTTTAATTTGAAAAGATTTATTTCTTCACCTTCAATATCACATTTAATGGCATTTATTTCATGTTTAGAAATCAAAAAAGACAGATCATTGCTTTCTTTGATAAACATACATTGAAACACAGATTCATCGGAGTAGTTATTGGAAAAATATTTCTCAAAAAAATCCACCTCGTTTTTATCACAATCAATTCCTATGATTTTTTTCGCGTTTTTATTTTTAAAGAATACCGGTGAAGTTTCTTCTATCTTATTAACACCCCATCTTCCAATTCCTAAATCCAAAACATTTAATCCATCGACAAAAAGGAATGGCCAGTGTTCTGAAGAATTCTCTGAAAAGATTATATTATCGACAGGCGGGATTTCAATTTTTCTTAGATCATATTTTCTCTTTTGATACGCAATTCTGTTATACAATGACATGATATATTATTTTACCTTGAGAAAAGGAGGAAATGTGAAGTTTATCTGGTACTTACCAAATCCGCCAGGAAGGAAAGTCTATTCCAACGCACGTGTCTTTAGGCCGCCTCATTCCTAAATACATACCGGGATTTGAACTAAAAGTTCCTATAAATAAATTTGATTTATTGAGTATATCTATGGAAGAAAAAAGCTTAATTAAACTTTCTTTTCTAAAGTCCACGCTTTTACTTGAAAATTCTTTATGCAAATAGCCAGTCTCGTCCTCTCCGCACAGCGTATATAATTTCCAGTTATTAAAGCGTGATTTTAATTCTGTAATAACTCTATAATCATCCGTCAAAATAAAGCCATTTCGAATGCTACTGGTTGACTCTGCCTTTATTATGTATTTTTCAATATCAAGCGAATCCATCTCCAATTCTTTATCCCCTCTGCGTATATGAAATCCAATGTATTCTTGTGGTAAATTAACAGATTGAATTAAATTATTCACTTTTCGTTCAGTGCAAGAATTATATGTCCATGTAAAATTGATCAATTGCGAGCAGGCCGTTTGAAGATCACCGTCAATATCCAATTCTGGTATGCAAAAATGTTTAGACATCATCTCCCAGGATCTAAATTTATTCCAGAGGTTGTAAGTAAAGTAATTAAAAGACTTTGAATTTTTGAAATACATTGATCTTTTCATCCTGTCCCTGAAAGGATCCAATGAATTTTTGAATGGGATTACAAAGTTATTAGACCAGTATTTATACAAGGTGCTGCTACTTTCTGTAGTTCTTGTAAATGGCATCCGGTAATTATATCTTATGTGATTTTCATTAAAGTCTTCCTCGCAGAAAGGCAGAAAATAATCGGTCCAGCCCTCTTTAATTTTAAAGTTAGCATTTTTAGAATATAATGAAAAGCAGATTTTATTTTCAAGACAATATAACATGGCTAATATCATATTATTGTATTCTGAAAAAAAACCGCCATCGATTCCTAGATTAAATACCAATCTCTTTTTAAAAGATTTATTTAAGGATTGATATGCTGACCTGGAAAACATTCCGACAATTACAATCTGAATATTATATTATTGATCTTAAATTCATCCTTTGCTCAGGACTGCATTGACTTTATTCATGAACCTATTTCTGAACACGCCTATATGATGTTTAAATTCTTTCATTTTTATCGTTGCAACCGGCTTTTTTGATTTACTGTCCTCAATTATAAAATCAAAGAATTCTAGGATGCTTTTATCACTAAACTCTTCAGGAATTTTGGAATTGACAAAACTGGGTTGATTGCGCATCGCTAAATATTTTTCATCATCAGTATCCAGCTCGATGATCTTATTTATAGCTGCATCAAATTGTGAAACGTCTTTTATATTGATAAAACTATTGGTATTAAAATCCTTCCCAACGTCAGGATTGCCCCAATAAATGGGAAGGGAATTCACAAGCAATGGCTCAATTAATTTTTCAGTCGTATAACCGGGGTAGGATGAGTTTTCAAAAGCAATAACGAACTTATAATCCTTGATGAATTCCATTTTATTTTCAACCGGGAACCCAATATTGTTCAAAAATTTGCCGGCCGAATCGACTTTCTTGTATTGTGACAACTTCTGAAAAAACTCATTTCTTTCCTGGCATTTAGGATTGGATACTACCATGCAGCAGAACTTTTTCTTATCGTTTATACTGTCAGAAGTATTACGTTGGTTAATCCGTTCAAGCCCCCAATAAGCCCATAATGGCATTCTTTTTTGCCTCGGATTATTATCGTAGAAATCAGAATCAAAGACATAATCACAAATATTCCAATCGGCCCGAATGTTTTCCGCACCCCAAAAAATACGATGACATTTATATTTTAAGTAATTCTTTGAACCATAAACCCGGTGGGTAAAGAAATAGAAGTCGGGATCATCGGATATTTCAACGTTGTATTTTGCAGATAAAAGACGTGTAAAAAAATTATCTGTGGTATTAAAACCCTTGTAAAAAGTATCAAATTTCACTTTAATTGTTTGCATCGTTTATATACGTATTTGCTACCTCGTCTTTCTTTAAAATGTGAACCGGCACCTGGCCAATTCTACCTGCTACGTAAGAAAAGGAACTCCAATATGATCCGTATATTTTTGAAGTTTTTGATAAACAAAACAAATCCACAACAGCATCTGTGATTCCTTCAGTCACGTCTCTTCTGAATACTTTTGTATGAAATAAAATTTTTTTCTTGCCAAACTTTTGCAGAAGCGTGTTTTGGTAATCTTCGTTGTCCGTTGCTATAAAAAAGGTTACTTCCGGATTAATCCTTAGTTCTTCATGCATTTTATTTTCAAACAAATAAAAAGGGCTGTTTTTGATTGAAGCAACATGATCAGTTGCCCGTATATGTATTCCGATAGTAGCTGATGTAAATTGAAGTGCCATAACCTTGATTGTTTTTTGAATATCGGCAACAGGTTTAAATATCTGGTAATCCACTAAATCAAAATAATTCACTTCCTCATAACTACAGATGAAGGTCTTCTTTGCCTTGTTCACCTCCTTTTGCAAGTTGAGCCTGTTTTGCAAGACATCAGTGACCATGCTATCTAAGAAAACAAAATCAAACTTAAACAGGCTTAGATACCAATTCTCAAGGCCAAACAATTTGGAAGAAAACCGTCTCATGACTATCCAAATTTTGTACTTTAAAGGAATCGGCTTAATGCATATATTTAAAGGGTACTCAAAAAGCCTGTCGAACGCGGCATTTAGCTCCGGATTTCTGTTCCAGTAAATTTGTAGTTTTTTATTTCCTTGCCTGGCTAATTTTATGGCGGTGGCCATGATTCTTAAACGGTTTCCCAGGCCGCTTGTTGGAATTAATGTTATGGTTCCTGGTTCATTCATACTCTCGCAAAATCGTTGATACTCATCTCCGGTTTTTGATCAGGAAATTAGAAACGTACAGGAATGCAAATAATTTATAAAATTTATATCTCAGCAGCCAATAGAAATTTAAACCCATGCCTGTCAGCGTTTTTGTTTTAGCATAAATAGCCGGATTCAAAATCTTAAGTTCTTTCCCAAACTGCCTGCAGAGACTTAAAGGTTTGATATCCTTCTTCATTCTCAATTTTAACAAAACAAAGACTGTTGATATACAGGTTTTGCCTCTATCCTCCATGAAAGCTTCTTTTTCCTTATTAAATGAATTTCGGTTACAGAAGGCTACATAAGCGCCATAAAATAAATTATATTCATTACTTACAAATAATTTGCTACCCGACATTACCGAGGCATTGTGTACTCTGTAATAGTATAAACTTTCATCTAAAGTAACCATCCTTTTCACGTAAGCTAGGAACTGAAGGTTAAAAAGCAGATCTTCCCAAATCGCCAGGTTCTCATGAAATTTCAGCCGATATTTCTTAATGATTTCCAAAGCGTAAATTTTGTTCCAGTTAGCATAATCGTATTTAAACCCTAAAAAATCCACAACCAAAGAAGCTTTATCAGAAACTACAAAATACTCATTTTTCAATTCTAATCTTTTTTTAGATTCGGCTCTGTCATCCACTATCATTGCATTACAAATTGCCGTTGAAGCATCCTTTTCTTCAGCAATATCAAAAAGCCGCTGATACATTGTCGTGTCTAAGTAATCATCTGCGTCAACGAACCCAACATACTTTCCGGTTGCCTTCTCCAGTCCTTTATTTCTTGCGACACTTACTCCTTCATTTGTAGAATCAATAAAAAGTATTCTGTCATCTTTACTTACATAATCTAAAATTACTTGTTTGCTGTTATCGGTTGATCCGTCATTAATTATAATGACCTGCATCTCTTTCAAAGTCTGATTTATAATAGAATCCAAACATTGTGTCAAATGCTTTTCTGCGTTATAAACCGGAACAATTATGGATATTTTAGTGCTCAATTAACGTAAAGTAAAATCCGAAAATCCCCGGTTATTGCTTCAATATCTGAAATACCTGTCCTTTAATTTAAGTGTCGGCGTTTCAAAGTACTTGAACGAAAGTGCCGCAACACCAATGCTCAGCAAAGAGTATAATGGAAACTTAATAATCCACGAATGCCATTCTAGTTTGTGCAACTTTCCAAACGATCCAAAGTTTATCCCGAGCCACAAGGGATCAAAAACATATTGCCCAAAATAATAGGAAATGGGGCCGTGAAATACATAAATTCCATAAGAGATAGTTCCAATGTACATGATATACTTATTGCAAAGGAATTTATTAAAAGGTGCATAAGAAAGATCAAAAAAAGAAACTTTTAAAACAAGATATAAAGAACAAAAGCCTAGAACCAATAGTTTTATTTTATAGTTCAAAAGAAGCGTTAATATAAGTAACGAGAGGATAATGTACTCGATAAACTTGTTTTTAAAAAAATTTTCAGATAACAGATTATGAGTTGCTAAAACCGCTCCCAGTGCACCAAGTCCCAAAGAAGCCATTCGCGTCAGGAGCGAAACATAGTTATATGCGGAAAGCCGGGGAAAAATTGAAAATATTAATTGGGAATACCCAACAATTACAACAACGGAAATAACACTTAGCAGGACTAACGGCTTTTTCTTCAATGGTATAACAATAAAGGGCCACAACAAATAAAACTGCTCCTCTACTGCTAATGACCAAAATTGGAAAACGGGGTTCGGGGAAATGTTATTACGAATGCTTGCATAATTATAGGTATAAGTTACCAGAGAAAATAAATTTTTTGAAACCGCATCAACACCAACTATCAATAAAATGAAAATGGTAAAATAATAAATAGGAAATATTCTTAGCGTTCTACGCCCGACAAAGTGAACATAATTATCCCTGAAAGATTCCTTTTTGGTTGCCAATAAAACACTGGTCACTAAGAAACCACTTATTACAAAAAACAGATCTACACCATAGTATCCTGCTGTTATACGCTTTCCTATAAAATAGGCGAAGTGTTCTATGAGGACCAGGAAGATTGCAATAAATCTAAGGCCGTTAATTTTTGGATAATATTTCATTAATCCAATTTATCGCGCCTTATAAGAAGCCCTTAAATTTCTCAATCTATTTAGCTAAAAGAGTTTTAATAAAACGAAAAGGTGTTAAAAGCAACTTGCCTAATTTATAACTGGTACTGTTTTCATAAAGCAAGCGGGTTTCATTCAGTAATTGAGTGGTTTTTACCAGCGCGGCTTCACACGCTTCTAATTCCAGTTTATGTAATAATTCTTTATTTTCAATCGTCAACACATCGACTCCTTCATACACATCCTGATGAATTATTTTAGAAAGCAGCTGCCATGAATACGTGTATTTTGCATTGGTTCCTGTTGATTGAATATCTGAGAATGAGCCTTTTCTTAACCTGTAATTATATAACGGTTCATCGATTGATATTCCTTTGAAATCTTTTAATATCCTGTAGACCCATTGAATGTCTTCTGCTACCCTTCCGGAAAAATAGGGATTGTATCCCTTCGTTTGTTGAAGTGCGGCTTTTGAGATCATCATAGTGCCGCAAACTGTTGGTTGCATAATAGTATCCTTCTTATAAAAATTCAAAAATTCCTCTCTTAATTCTTCATTTGTCAATGAAATTCTTTTTTTTAAAAATGTTTGTCCACCTATACATTTATAATTGGTAAAGCAAATTCCTAATTGCTCATCGTTAAAAAACTCCTTTAATTGTTTTGCTATCCGATCCGCCTCTGACCAATCGTCCGCATCCTGGAACGCTATATAATCACCCTGTACCTTTTCCAACACTCCATTAACGCTTCCTATTTTTTGGGTATTTTCTTTAAGGGCAATCACCTTGATCTTTTGATCTTCAAATGACTTTATCTTTTGTAAAGTATCATCAGTTGAGCCATCATCAATGATCCATATCTCGAGGTTTTTATAGGTTTGATTCAGAATCGATATGATGGCTTTTTCGACATATTTTTCAACATTAAAGCAAGGAATTATTACGGAGACTAATGGTAAATTGTTCATCACTCCAGCTATTTTAAATGCTTTTTAAACCAAGCCAGCCAAAGTTTTAAGGCTAGCCTTTTGCTCATTAATCTAGCCATCAATCTCATTTTAGGCGTATTATAAAAAGGGATATTCGTATCCAATCTGATCGCCTCAAGTAAAAGGTCGATTCTCCCTTTTTGTAGCTTTTCTGTTTCGCTGACTGCTTCCCAAAATAAAACGTTTGCTATATTTTCTTTCAAGCTTTTGGTTAATAAGCCTCTCTCTTCCAACACCTTTTCCCATTTCCTAACAAAATACAATATTTCTTTAGAACCTGTTGTGTTTGCAATCCTTTCGTCATTATGTATCCGCCAAAGGCCGCAGTTCTGTGGTTGGTATTTATAAACAGCTCCCTCAATTAATCCGGTAACTTGAAAATCAATCTCTTGATTCCTTTTTATTTTTACATCCCATTCGCCGATTTTACTAATAATTCGACGCCGCATAAGAAAGGCAAAATTCACAATAGACTTCTGATTTAATAGTTGGTCAATCATATCATTGCTCTCGTAAGCTTTAACCAATTCTTTGATTTTGAAATCACCTTTTTCCCAGTCCCCAAAAACACCATCACACTCGGTGTTGTTTTTCATAAATGAAACCTGCTTCTCTATCTTTTCCGGATATAATACATCATCCGAATCAAGGTATTGTATAAATTCTCCTTTGCATGCTTTCGTTCCGGTATTTCGCGCTACTTGCGATCCGGCATTGATCTGGTAAATGTATTTTAAAGTTAAAGTATCTGCTACATTTGAGTTGAAACTTTCAACACAGCTTTTGGTATCATCTATAGAACCGTCATCCACCACGATGCATTCAATTGGCCTATACGATTGATTAAATATACACTCAATCGCTTCCTTCAATAAGGCAGATCTGTTGTGAGTTGGGATGATCACTGAAACCAGGTCAGGTAAGTAATTTCCCGAACAAATTATATTATTTGGGGAAGGCAAATCTTAAAGTATGTTTCAATTTTTGTTTTGAGAAAAAAAGTAAATTCTTCGTCTTTATTCTAAGAAAAAAAAGGTAATAGTTGACATTTTTATTTATGGCAAATTTTCCCTGAATTCCAAAGTCTTTTTCATTAAATTTTAAGGCGTATTCTAAATTGGAATTAACAGTGTTTATTTTATTTTTTGTATGTACGAGTTCTATCCATAACTTATTTTTCGAATCCACAATTACATTTTCTGCAATTAGCCATTCTTTGTGAATTTGATTAAATACTGTTTCTACAAATTCTTTTTTCTCAATGAAACTGATAAATGGGTTGAAAGTATTTATGTAGTTTCTTATTTGACATTCTCCGCGCTCTATACATATTTGATAACCACATCTTAAATCTATAATGCAATTGTGTTTTGGCTTGAATAATTGTTGTACAACTTTGATGTAATCCCTGTGTAAAAGATCATCGGTGTCTAGACGGCTTGTGATTACGTAATCACAGTCTTCATTTTCCTTTGACTTAATTAAATCGATCAGATGTGGTTTTAATTCACCAATACTATCAATGAAAAAGATGCGGATATTCGGGTAGGGCTCTGTTAATCTTTTAATTCTTTGTTTATAGAGCTCAATCGTATGTAAATCAAAATAAATGCACCAGGTAAAGTCCTTATTGGATTGGTTTATCACCGAAGGGAAACAATAGTTTTCAAATAACTCGAACCGGTTGTCCATCCAGCTTTCATCTAAAAGCGTTTCCCCGTTTTTAGTCCTATCCCATCCTCCTATCCTGACATTGAATCTTGTTGCCAAAAAATGTTTATAGATCATAACTATCTTTTAGTTTAAGCCCTTTTGAGACCCTCAAGAGCAAGGTGTCTTTTATTTTGATAATAAAGCCCGACAGCGGCTTTTCAAAGACCTTTAGACAACTGGGATTAAATAATTCTGACTTTTTGAAGAAAAATCTATTTGAAAGAGAATAGCTGGTGAATAGAAAAAAACCGTAAACACGATTTGAAAATCTGATCTTTTCTGTGGCCATAAAACCTTGAAATATCTGTCTAATTCGCTTATTCTTTGGAGCAGATTTGGCCCAATGGTAAAGTTCGCTCCACATTTGTAACCTGCTTTCCGGATTTTTATTATTTACAATCCGGTTATGATCATGCACCCCCCGAAGCGCAACCGGACGATCAATGATACCGGCTACCAATTTGCAATTCAATGAAAGCTGCATAATAAAGACTGTATCTTCATGCAAGCTTAAATCCCCAAATTTCTCGGCCCTACCACCAAAGATTTTTCTTTTGATGGTAAGGGCTACAATTGAAAAATGTCCGTTTATGTTAGGATGCAACCAGGCTAACGAAAGAAATAACTCTTCGGGTGAGGGTTTCCCATTGAGCGTCGTTAACTTTCCAAAGGATGCCTGATCATACTTTTCCTTCCCTTGTTCAGAATAATAATGAAAGCCAAGCGCACCATACACTCCATCCACATCTGGCTGTGTTTCAAAAATTTTTCCTTCGGCTTCAAACCTGTTTGGAAGATAAAAGTCATCGGCATCGAGAAATGCAATAAAATCACCGGTTGCATTTTCAATCCCTATATTACGGGAAGCTCCGGCTCCTTTATTTTCACGATTTGGATGAGCAAACAACCTTATTTTATCATTTCCTGCTTCCAAAGCTCTGCATATTTCAAAAGAATTATCACTGCTTCCATCTTCAATCACCAATACTTCTTTCACTTCAGGTAATGCCAAAGCTGATTCTACCGCTTTTTTTAAAAAGCTTTCTGCATTGAAAACCGGGATGATTACAGAAATGTTATTTATTAAGCAAGACACGGTTTACTATTTTCCTCTCTTATTTACAAATTCATCCATAATAGATGAATAGGGGTGATCTTTAAATATCTTCATTTGAATTCGCTGCTTGTAATTTAATATATAAGGCCCGGTTCTTTTTCCCAGCACGTGTTTGGCAGCAGGCACAAAAAAAACATCTTTTCTCAGGAACGTTTTGTTTGCCATACAGCAGCGAATTAGTTCAACTGTGCCAATGAATTTATTAGATAAGAGCAATTTCTCCTTCATCCAGTTTGCCTGGAATAACTTGGAAAACCTCTTTCCGTTCTTTGATATTAATGACCAATCATAAAGATACTTCCAGTACCTGGCACGGCTTCCGCTCGTTTTGGGATCGTTATTGATGATGCGGTTGCTTTCGTGAACTGCATACATAGCAATAGGCCGGTCAATGATACCGGGTTCAAGACGGCAATTCAGGGAAAGCTGCACCAAAAACGCGGTGTCTTCATGCATTGTGAAGTCACTAAATAATTCAGTAATACCGGAAAACAAACTTTTTTTGATAGTTAATGTATTTAGATGAAACTGGCCTTTTACCGAATTGTGCACATGAACCAGCGAAAAAAATAATTCATTGGCAGGCACTTTTGCTGAAACAGTAGTCATTTCACTATAACCATTTTCCTGGTATTTTTTCTTGCCTTCATCAGAATAATAATGAAAGCCCATCGCGCCATATACACCGTCCACATCAGGGTTTTGAAAAATTGCCCTTTCCGCCTCAAACCTGCCGGGTAAATAATAATCATCTGCATCTAAAAAAGCGATAAAATTTCCTTTAGCCTTCTTAATACCCAGGTTCCTTGATTCGCCTGCTCCCTTGTTGGCATTATTTTCATGAAGTAATAGTTTTACTTTATTGTTTTTTTCAGCAAACAGTTTACATTTTTGCAAAGATTCATCAGTACTTCCATCTTCAATTAATAATACTTCAATTACCTCTGGCTGCATTAATGCAGATTCCACTGATTTTTCCAAATATGGAGCTGCATTATAAACCGGGATAATAACTGAAACTGAAAAATTATTAAGATCCATTTTCTTATAAGTACCTGTAAGCTAATATTCCAATTTTTTTTTGAAGCAGATTGCCATAATAAGGTTTACCCACCAGCCAGCCAATCGGATCAAAATTTAAAAAAGAATTTTTGAATTGCTTTCTGCCATTAACATTGTACTCCTTAAGTATAAACATGTCGGTATTTTGAAATGGTTCTTTACCCAACAATAACTTATGAGCATAATTCATTTTTGTAAAAGTTTCAACATCATCTTTACTGGCATAATCTTTTCCACAATCATACTTTATAAAGAGATTGTCCCAATCTATTCTTTTGCATCTTCGGTTCCATTTACTATTAGCGTCATCTGCTGAACGATAATGCATAAAATGTACTTCAATGTCGGAATCTCCAAGTGTCGCCAATGGAAAATTGATACCAGACTTTATCTCCTGCATTTCCGGGTATCTCGATTCAGTCTTAAAACTAAGTGGTTGATTTAAGTAATCTTGCGGCTTCTGTAACAATTTGATATAGCACGGACTCATGATCATTAATCCAATAAACGGTGTGTTAAAGGGCTTGTCCAGCAACTTATAAAGTTCTGCTCCCCAGCAATCGTTTGAAATAACACAAAACTTCCTGCTTCCAATTCTTTTTTTAAAATAAGTAATCAATGCCCTCCGGATGAAAGGCGATGGTTTATTTTCCGGACCCATTGCTTTTTGTAACGGTTTTTACCACCGGATTATTCGCTATTTTTTTCAAAAACCGATAAGACCTGGAAGCATTGATATTTCGTAAAGCCGCTTCACAATCCTTCAATTTTATTGCAGTTTCTTTCGCCTTTTCATAATCTTCAATAAATAACGAATAATACTCTTCTACCACGGCTTTCCTTTCCTTTTTAAACAATTCAATATTATCAGGATTTGAGCTGAAGCCATCACGCGGGTACGTCGAAATGCAACAATCAATGTGCTTGTAAGATGCTTTGTCAATACATATTGCATTCATCGACAGTTTCCAATCCGATACAATTTTAAAGTCTTCATCGTAAAGCCCACCCTTTTCAAAAATAGTCTTTTTAATAAGAGTGCTTTGATGGTGCAGTGCATCGCGTAGAAAAAAACCAAATGAGAGTTTGTCCGGATAAGTCTTAAGCCATTCCTTTTCTTTCTCAATTACATAAACATTTCCATACACAATCGCTTCTCCGTTTGAGCGATCGAAAAAATCTGACAAGCTGTGCTCAGTGTATAAAGTGTCTCCACTATTCAGAAATAATAAATAGGTGCCTGCTGCTTTTACAATTCCCTTGTTCATGGCATTATAAACGCCCTTATCCTTTTCACTTACCCAGTAAACAAGCTTATTTTCATGTTTTTTAATTAGTTCCTTGCTTCCATCTGTACTGCCTCCATCTATAATAATGTACTCATAATCAGTAAAAGTTTGACAGAAAACACTTTCCATGGTCTTTTGCAAACCGGCTGCATTATTAAGATTGACCGTGATAATCGAAAGTTTCATTTTTTCAACTATAAAATTTATTAACTGCTTCTATAACTGCCTCTACTTCTTCTTCTGATGTGCTGTATGAAATCGGCAGGCTTAATGTAGTCGCGTGAATTTCTTCACTGACTGGAAATTGTTGACCGTTGAAATAGTGACTGTACCCTTCCTGCCTCGCTGGTGTAACCGGATAATGTATCTCGGTCTGGATCCCTTTTAATAATAAATACGACTTCAATTCATCTCTCTGGTCACTTCGGATATTATAAATATGGTAAACGCCAAAACTATCAGCAATTTCCACCGGTTTCATTACCTTGTCTGTAAGCCGGGACGTATATAAAGCCGCAAGTTTTCGTTTGTGCTTATTTATTAGATCCAGGTACGGCAGCTTTACATTTAAAAAAGCCGCCTGCAATTCATCCAGCCTCGAATTATAGCCTATATACTTATTATGATATTTTACCTGTGAACCATAATTTCTAAGCGCCTGTATTTTTTTATACAACACTTCGTCATTGGTAACAATAGCGCCGGCATCGCCTAATGCTCCGAGATTTTTTGTGGGATAAAAACTATAAGCCCCGATCTTCCCAAAAGTGCCTACCTTTTTACCTTTAAAAGTGGCTCCATGTGCCTGGGCGCAGTCTTCTATTATCTCAAGCGCTTGCTTTTTTGCAATATGGCATATCTGATCCATCTGTGCTGCTTGTCCGTACAGATGAACTACAAGGATGGCTTTCGTTTTAGCGGTTATTTTCTCGGAAATTAATGAAGGATGAAGGTTACATGTGGCACGATCAGGTTCTGCCAATATCGGAATATGCCCCGCGTTAATAATGGATAAAATAGTAGCAATGTACGTATTTGATGGAACGATTATTTCAGACTTTTCAGGAAAATCGAGCGCTTTTATTCCTAATACAAGTGCATCAAGCCCGTTGGCAACGCCGATACAATATTTTGCTCCGCAAAAAGAAGCAAATTCTTTTTCAAATGCTGAAACTTGAGTCCCAAGTATGTACCAGCCTTTGGTTAAAAATTCCTTCAGCTTCACTTTAAAGGCTTTTTCAAACCCGGCATTTACTTTTTGAAGATTTTCATAAGCTATCATGCTTCCTGCTGCATATAGGGCTCAAAAATATAATCGTCCGGATCAAATTTTTCAGATGCTAAAACCATCAGTATCGCCTTTGGAGTGAAATTATACATTTCATGGAAGTCCTCAGGATAGATTATCAGGCACTTTTCCGGTGAGTCAAGAACAAATTCCTCCTGGATCTTGTTATTGTTGTTTCGAATAATACACGAACCTTCCAGGCAAATCACAGCCTGGATCGTTTTATGATGTCTGTGCCTGCCTCTTACAGAATCATCAACATTGTAAATGTAAAAGATGCGTTTTATATCAAACGGCAACACATCTTCAATAACTGTTAAGCAGCCCCTTTTCTCATCGAACGTAACCAGCTTAATTAGATCAGGCATATAGTTTTCCCATTATTTTCTTTACCATCAATGGTAATTTTTGGATCCTGATATTGAATAATGACCAATCTGTTGGTTTGTAATAGACTAAATCTTCAATTTGCAATCGCTGCCATATTGCGTGTAATTGATTACTCCTGGTAGAATGATCCCTTGTGAAGGAGAGCCGTTTATTATACTTATTTACCTTGTTCCAATATTCTAAATACAACTTTCCAATTTCGCCGTTATATTTTACCTGGTATTCATTAAACCCATGCGATGCCCACTTCGCACTAATAAATTTGAACTGATGAAAGTGATAAAAGATCATTCGTTCATCATTGGAATAAAACAAACGATTCTTTCTTTTAATAGTATAATTATTCAGATTCCACGGCGCAATACCACTTACATGATCATCCAATATTTTTACGGCGCCACGATAACGCTGAGGCCATTCATCAAGATATTTCTGATCGGCAAAACGATTGTTTATGTCATCAAAATGATCACCACACCAATCTAAACATTGCTCACGCCAACTTGCTAAACAATTTTGCCCGTTATCATCATTTTTAAATATCTGGAAGCTAACATTGTAATACCCATATTTAACCAAATCGCTCAGCTCCGCTGAAAACTTATGAGGGGTAATTACGATCGAATACTCATTCAGATAATTGAATAACAGCTCAGGAGATTGTAGAAAAAAGATGTCGGCATCCAATGAGCAAATGTGTGGAAGAGCATGTTTTTTTAAAAGATAAAGAGGCAGGCAGGGGCTGAGCGTAAAATAGTACTCTATCAAACTTCTGTCTGTTTTACAATCATTCAATTCTCTATCATAAGCCTCCAATTCTCCCAAAGAAAGGATTTCTATTTCAGGATACTGACCGGTATTATTTTTAAAATATGCTGCAGTGAAATCATCCAAACACAGCACAAACAGTTTAAAAGAACAAGAATGCGCTTTTAATGAGTCATATAAAACCAGTCCCCGCGACAGATAGTTTTTATCAAAGTAAGTGGTGAAGTAAAGCATTAAAATTTACGCAACGCGTTGATCAGCCTGTCTTTGAACGAAGGTTTCACCGATTCCTTTACAAAGCCGTTTTTAATAGTAGTGATGCTGCTTTCGATCATTTTATTAAAGATTGAATCCTTAAATTTTTTGTCACCTTTATTTGCAATTTCGAATGCCAAACCATGTTGCTTTTTTATCGTTGCAAATATCCATCCCAATAAATAGGATCTTAACGGTAGCTCTTCGCTTTCGAATGAATTAAAAAAACAAACTTCACACCAGTCAGGTGTTTGTGGCAAAACCTGTGAAATATTTTTGATCATTTCATCGGTTAATCTATCTTTTATTTGGTCGATGTTAATTCTAAACGAGCCTCTGATATTTGCTTCAATAGTAATGAAGTGATTCTTGTTGAAAAACTTTAAAACGTCATACAATTTATCCTCTCCCTGGTAAGCGTCTATTATCCCGGGTTCCAGATCATAGATCAACACATTATGTACTAAATTTCTATCCAGCGATTCAATTACCCTTAAGTCCGTTCCCTGTGTATCTGTTTTAAACCAATCGATGTACCCAATGTTATTTTCAACTAAAACAGTTTGCAATCGTACTGCGGGTAATTTAACCGTTCTTTCAACATCAAAAAGATCAGCAAAAGCATAATTGGAAAGATTTTGTGTTTCCGGCTGTAAAGTACTGGAGCATTGAGGGAATGTGGTAAGATAAAAATCGACTTCAGCTCCTTCCGCTGAAACAATTTTATTAACGATGATTAATTGTTTGAACTGTTTCCTTTTATTTTCTATATAATCAAACTCCCGCGCATCGCCATCAAAAGCAATACAAACACTGTATGGCGCTATATCTTTCCAAACTGTTGGCAAATGACCTGCTGCACCAATATCCAATAACACAGGCGGATTATTTTCAAACTCCGGTCTTTCTAGTAATTCAGCTATCATCGCGACATTTTAGAATATATCCTTTATAAGTGGAAGTTAAACCGTTTTCAAGATGAATCACATAGCCTTGATGTGTATCAAAAGAAGCTAAAACAGAATAATTTTTAAAATGATTTACAAACCGGTCAATATTAAAAAACCAGGCCGGATAGCTTGCCTGGTAAATGTGTTCCGGAACATTTTGAATAGTAAGAATATCCCTTTCTGACTTTACAAAAGTGGTACGGTCAATAATTATATATGGGATTTTTAGGGCAACAAATTTTTCTATCCATTCATAAGGTTTTTCCAGGTATTGTAATACACTACTCAATATTAAGACATTCGGCTTATATTTAAAAATGCATTCCTCGACCGTGGGGTAAAATCTTAATTCTTCATCTTGAAAATACTTTTTACCACAATCAACAAAATTCTTTTGTTCGACGACACACCATTGCAATACGCTCAATGTATTCAAAAAATCTTTGTTCTGGTAATAAGAAGAACCAAGACTGCCTCCAAAATCCAGCACGCACAACTTTCCGTTGTTTTCAGATGCTGCTCTCTGTAACCCCGCAAGCAATGGCCAGCTATATTGTATTTGATCAAAAAGTACACTGTCCCTTTCATAAACCGCATCTCCATTTTTGACTTTTAGCAACGCGGTTTTACACTTTTCTAAAATAACATCACTGTTGTATCCCTCAGCTATTTCTTCAACTTCCTCCCATGACTTATAATCCCCAGACCACAGATGAGTACTTTCACTTGAAAATAAGTGCAATGGTTCTGGGGTTGATTTTAATCCTTTATGCCGAAAAGGAGAAATGGGCCTCGATGGGAGAAGAGATTTAAGAACCGTTTTGACATGTCTTGCTTTCAAAGTTTTATTATCTTCTATTTAGCTGTCCTAAAAAGATTACCCGATTTTTTTCTACTTTTTCTTCTATGAGCAAATCAAAATATTTCTCAAAAACTGACCTGAACCAATCTATATTGTACCATATCGGCAAAACGCTGTAATTACTTTCATCCTCAGAACTCCAAAGCCCCAAAGGCATGAATTCAACCATCACATATTTTTTAGAATATAAGACCAATCTTTCAAAGATCGAACTTAAAGAATAGCCTGATGATAGCAGCAAGTGATGGCTCACAGCCAACGCCAAAACCAAATCAGACTTTAGCCTTCCTGCAGTTCCCTCCTGGTTTGTAGTGTACATAAAATTCAGTAGGATGGTATATACATTCCTAGCATCAAGTTTTTTAAATCTTCGATATGCTGCGTCAATTGCATTTTCATCATTATCCGCAATAATTAACCTCTGGCAGTTTAATTCTTTGTATAAAACTTTTGAAAAAAAACCTTCATTACCAGCAAGATCAATGATAGTGTGAACCTCTTTTAAGCCTTTAATGATTGTCAAAATTGATTTAAATCTTTGTGTATAATCATTACTACTTTCAAAATATTCCTGATGGTAATTCTGCCATCTACTTGTAACTGAGGGAGCCGGAAGCGTATTTAAAAGATGCATATTTTGTTCATAAGGAAATAATTGGGATAATTTTTTTGAATTATCTAATCCACCTTCATATGAAAATATCCGGGTGTTTCTTTTTAATATTCTTTTTATCCCTGTCCTGGTTTTTTCGTTTATGTAGGAAAGTATTTCCCATTTATTCTCTGTTGAAAAGATACGTTTCGAACCTATTTTAAATTGGTAGGCAACTTTGGAAATATCTAATAATTCCAGCAGGCCCGAATCTTTGAGAGATTGATTCGGAATTGTCAGAATTGCATGGTCGATACTTTCTAAAAGCTTATGAGCAATGTAAAATTTATTTTCACTCCAAAATAATAAAGGGATAACAAATGAAGCTAAATAATCATCATAAGCGTTCCACGTATTACCTGTGGAGATTTTAGGGGATATGCTACCTACATCTACCAATACAGGCTGGGTTCCTCTGAAGAGGACATTATAGGAATGGGCATCTTTCAACTCATATCCATGCTTATTACAAATGGCATTTATCTCAAGAATAGCAATTGCGGCATCTTTAAGCATCGTAAAAGTCCATTCATAAGGTATGGTTTCTAACAGTCTTTCATGTTCAAGGATCAAATCAAATTCTTCCAATTCGAAATCTGAAATCCTGGTAACTGGTACCATTCCTTTTTCACTCAATTCTTTAAATAAATCAGACTTCAATAATGAAAGGCAATACTCCTTCTTGTCATTTTCAATAGCGCGGTAAACTTTTTTACCGTCAAAAAAAACTCTCCCAAAATCATCGACCATGGACATAAGAGAAAACCTTATATCATTTACTTGCTGCACTTTCTGGGCTGATTTTAATTGGTTATCCATGAGTGTCTGTAAAATACCTTTGACAATTCAGGGCTCTGAATGGATTGTCCTGAACCATAATAATCAAAATTTTCAACAAAAAATTTGGCTACTCCTGAGACATAATCAACCAATTCGTCCCCGTTAAAAATAGCAATATTCATCGTGTATTCATCCGGTTTAATATTTAAATGTTCCTCTATTTTGCAGGTTATTTTACCTCCATTCTCACCAATGTTTATTAGCTCCGCTGAAGTCATTGAATCAAATCTTAAATATCCTTCGTCATTTGGATTGTACACTCCGATTATTACACGGATTTTATTTAATTGCCTGCGTGCAAAATTTCTTACATTTATTTCCACCATCATCTTATCTCCTAACCGTTGCATATTACTTTGAATTCCGCTCTCATTTACAATATTGATTTTATTAATTCTGCAATCACCCGTGCCTTTTCTATTGTAATTATCCAGTTCTACCGGAACCGATTGATTGGATAATTGGTACTGCTTTATAGCATCTTCTATAGTGCCATTCAAAGCAATATTTCCATTAATAAGAATTAATCCCCTGTTACATAGATTTGACACTGAAACCATGTTATGGCTCACAAATAATACGGTTCTTCCATTCCCTTCAGAAATATTTTTCATTTTCCCCATTGCTTTTTTCTGAAACTCAATATCCCCCACAGATAACACTTCATCTACTATTAAAATTTCCGGGTCTAAATGGGCGGCAACCGCAAAGGCTAATCGAACATACATACCCGATGAATACCTTTTAACCGGAGTGTCAATATATCGTTCAACTCCTGCAAAATCAATCATTTCATCAAGTTTGCTTTTTATTTCTTTTTTACTCATCCCTAAGATGGCACCATTTAAAAAAATGTTTTCACGCCCGGAAAGTTCCGGATGGAAACCTGTGCCCACTTCCAATAAACTGGCCACCCTTCCTTTTATTTTTATTTCGCCGGTAGTTGGTGTAGTGGTACGACTCAGTATTTTTAATAGCGTTGATTTTCCTGCCCCGTTACGACCAATAATTCCCAAAACTTCCCCCTCCTTTACTTCAAAATTAATATCTCGCAAAGCCCAAACGTAATCACTGTCCCCTTTTAACGAGCGGTCATTCTCGTCTCCTATCTTCAGATAAGGATTTTCTTTACCAAGCATATTGTGCCACCAGCGGTTAAGGTCATGGCTGAGCGAGCCCAGGCCTACATTACCGAGGCGATATTGTTTGGAAATGTTTTCTACTTTAATTACGATATTAGACATTTTTTCAATAACTAATTTCCCGGATAATTATGATTTTTTATATCCTCAACTATTTTTTTGCAAACTACCATTTCAACTGAAGAAGGTTTTTTTATGAAAATTGAAAAATCGTTTAAACTATCGGTTACATTTCCAATGAAAACACAGCTTGAATGCATGATTTCTAGAGCAGGTTTTACTGAATCCCATGAAATGTCATCGACTAAAACGATCCCACCCTCTGTTACCAACGGTAAATAATCGTTTACGTCTTTTGATACAAACGTTGTGTCATGGTTGCCGTCAATATGAACAAGTCCCAATTGGATATTATTTTCACTAAAAAATAATTTGGCCTCTTCTGACCTTTCCCTAATTAACTTGCAATTCTTTCCTAACTTAAATCTTTTAATAATATCGGTAACTGCCTTATACAATTTGTCAAAATCCGTATTTTGAAGAAAATTATCCAGGCTCTCCTTTAAATCAGGCCGGTCATTTTGTACTGCTGCAAGATTATTAAAAGGATCTATGCCGTATGCAATGCCTTTAGTATAGCGTTTGTGAGCTATAGCCTGAGGGAATAAAGATCTACCCCGATATACACCAATATCTGCGCTTGTTTGCAAATTTAATTCTTTAATGAAAAGGGCCATTGCAAGGGCTTTTTGATAAGAACAACCACCTCCAAAATCCGAGGGAGCATACTTATATATTTTCCTTATTTGATTAATTATTAAATCGCATTCTGATAACTTTTTTTTTGAAAAAATAGTTGCTACACTTCTAATCATAGATTGATTGTATTTCAAATAGTTTATTGCTTTTTCTTTCCCAGAAGTACGGCCTTAAATCTTGCTTGTAAAATAGGCTGCAAAATGAAACAAGTTTTTTAACATCAGCGTTATAACGAGAGTTGATAATATCTCTTTTGTTTTTTTCCCGATTTATCAATTATACATACTCCCCATTTGAGTAAATCAAAAGAGCAGGTAATTCTTTTATCCCTATATATTTGTTGCCATACCTGCTTCATCCCTTCTGACCAGTCTATATCATCAAAGATAACTACGGAATTATTACTGAGAAAAGGATACAATTGTTCAAAATATTGTTCAGTTGCTTTTTTGTCATGATGCCCGTCAATAAAAACAAGGTCAAAAAGAAGATCTTTTGATAACAGGCTTGGAAGCACATCGCTGAATTTTCCAACTTTTACAGAATAGTTTGAGTATTCAAGCTTCTGAAAATTTTCAATAGCTTTTTTTGCTACCTGCCCTGCTCCTTCAATAGTTATTAATTCACCCTTCTTATTTATTTTCATAGCTGCAAGTTGGTAAGAACCAGAAATTCCTAAACTTGTTCCCAGTTCCAGGCATCTTGCTGGTTGATAATTCCTGATTATAGAAAACATCAGTTTACCCCATTTGGAAGGACTGGCAGCAATTTTACAAATATCTCCGATAACCCTTTTTGAATCGGTACCGGATTCCATCTCTTCCCTTGTTTTCCCTGATGTAGAATTGCCCGCTCCGTAATCGGTAACTATAATAGATTGAGTAGAGTTCTCCAGCTCATTTCTCAAATTCTCTATTAAAAGGAGCACATGCTTTTCTTCATTGGTCCACGCTTTATTTTGCCTTATATGGTCGATGCTCTTTGCTATTTTCCTGATAGCGGCATTAGAATCATATTTTAACGTAAGCAATGCATATCTACCCGCTGCATTTTTCACCATCTCTTTAATAATCCTCTTAATCCTGCGGATCATTTAATCTTTGCCTTTTTCTTTTTAATATACTTCCGTTTAAACAATCAGACATTATGGAAAGATATCATCCCTTTTATTAATTATAAAAACTCCCCACAATTCCTGCCGGCTTCCAATCAATCTTTTCTGTTTGTTCCCGGGTTTTATAGTGCAAGGCCAATGCTATGATAGTCAACTGGCCTTCAGCAGCAGTAATTGGCAGCACAGATTGCGAGGCAGGTACAGTTTCATCTCTGTAAGGAATTACCAGTATCGTTTCTTTACAATCAACCACCGAAGGATCTGCCATTTGCAAAGACGCGATCATTATTTGCAGCAACACCTCCGAGGTATATGGTGGCGCTTTTATGTCACTTACCGGGTTAAAAGCTGCGATCCGGAGATCAAATTGGTTGCCGGCATTTCTGCTTACCATTACAGGCATCCGCAGAAATTCGGACAACTCCCTTTTTTCATTAAAAGATAAATGCTGAAAAGCATGGATGTGATCAACCGGGGCAGGATCATGCAGTGGCTCCGTTTGCAGCCATCGCCTGAAAGCAGCATCTGTCCGGTGTATGATCTTTCTATTGCCCGGTTCAGGTATCAAAGGCTTTAGTAAAGCGCGTAATACCGCCGATCTGTTTGCCGCCATTCCAAAAATACCGGCGTTTTTGATCGCTACGGGAGCCTGGTTCACTTTAGCCGGCTTCGTACGAATGCAGTGGATACCCTTCCACTGGTAAAAAACCAGGTTTTCTACGGTGCCGCGTAATTTGATATTACTTTGAATTCCCATGGTTATTATAGTACCACCGCCTTACCTTGTTCCGCTCATCCGCGTCAATTGACGGGGATGACCCGAAGAAGGCAATAAGAAAGTACGGAGCAGTTCATGAATATGACGTCGATTGTACTATTTGTCGCCGTAATGCCCCCAGGAAGTAAGAATTAAAACAGTAACACTTTCATCATAAATTCTATACACTACTCTGTGTTTTTCTGATAATCTTCTGCTCCAGGTAGGTGTTTTGTAATGTTTCAGCATCTCTGGTTTTCCTGTACCAGTTGTAGGATGTTCTTTAAGTTCAGTCACTATTACGAACAATTTTTTCAACAACTTTTTATCTCCGGATTTCTTCAGCCTTTCAATATCCTCTTTTGCCTCAAGGGAAAATTCAATATCATATTTCATCTAAAGAAGTTGTTTACAAGTATGAATTATTTGCAGAGAAAGCTTTTTATAACACACCCTCAAATAATTCTTTTTCTATTTCTGGTGTCAGCTTTATTTTTTTTCCGGCTTCAGCCTGTTTGGCCGCACGGTTTATTTTTGCGTAGAATTCTTCTTCGCTCATAAGAGTTTCATCCTTTTCCTGGGCCGGCGCCTTAAACTTCACTTTCATCTCTTCCAGCAAAGCCTTTATTACAGAATATTGACGCGGGTTTTTGGGATATATAATAATTGGTTCCATGATTTACAAAAATGATCGAATGAAATATAAAATTAGACAAATTTCCAGATAATTATACCGTAGAAAGCACTAAGGCGTGGCATACGTGGTGGAACGGTTAAAAAATTTATCCGGGGAAATTCGTTTTATGGTGCAATATGCATTTACGGTATCTATATCAATTTCTCCCGGCCACGAAATAGCCCCTGACTCGTTGTTTACAAAAACTTTAAAGAAATTGTTGTCAACATCCCAGGTTTTAAAAACCCCGTGACCAGCCAGGTCAGAGATTTCATAAACCCCCTCGGTACCATCGTCAAACCGCAATTTCAGTTTATATTTTTCCAGCGCTTCAACTGAGATGATTTTTGGTGTTACCACGTTATTTTTATTTAATAATTGTTTTACCAAATTTAGCAAATAACTTCTTTATTGCTGGCATTTGGGCGCACTTCGGGCATTTTTTAGCATATTTATATTCCAAATCCACCCTGCAATTTTCCACTCATTCTCACAAATCCTTCGCCCGCCTTTACCCCCAATTCCCTTCCCCTGAAATCTTCCATCGATGCATGGCCACAGGCATAAATACCCGGTGGATCCTGGCTCGCATGGCAATAGACTGCTTTTCGCTTTTGTTCCTGGGTTTCGGTGATATCTACATAATCGGTAGGATGAAAAATAAGTGTTTGGTTGCCGGTGCACACCCCAAAAAAATAAAGCGAAAATTGCTGCGGCTCCCGCAACCAGCTTTGTATCGTCAGTAGGCTGGCTACCTGGTGGTCTTTATGGGCATCCAGTGGCCAGTGGGTAAACACCACATGCGGTTTCTCGTTCATAACCAGTTGCTTCATTTTTTCCACCCATTCATTGTTACAAACCGTATCGCCATCAATTTGTCCGGCAAAAACCGGTTTGGCATCCAGCACCTTGCAGGCATTGATCGCTTCCTGGCGACGGATAGCAGCTGCTTCATCATGGCTTTTACCGGGAATACCTGCTTCGCCGGTCGTCAGGTAAATGACCGTTACTGCGTGTCCGGCGTTTCTCAATTTTGCCAAAGTACCACCACAACCGCTTTCGGGGTCATCAGGATGCCCACCCACACAAACAATCTTTTTTGGTTCCTCATCCCACTTTCTTTTTTCAAAAACCAGTGAAGGTAGTGTAGCCAATCCAAGCCCAAGCGCTCCGGCATTTTTTACAAAGTCGCGGCGGGTATTGAATAAGGAGGACATGTTTTAGTTTCTGTTTTAATTCCGCACCATTACTCACCACTCACAAGTCACTATTCACTATTCAGCTCAAAAAGATTATATAATAGCGTGTAAATAATTCGCTGTGTCATGCAAACCTATTTTTCTCAACTGGTTTAGTACTTCCAGCTCATTCAGAGGAGGGTTCTTTTTATTCAAAACCATTTCTTTAAATGCCATAATCGCTTGCTTCTGATTTAAGTCTATCAAGTCAGTAAGAAAATCATCTGCTTTTTGTGCTCTTAATCCGAAGAACTGTAGGTATGCAGTCGGGAAATCTTTCAAATTATTTGTAACAATTGTATTTGCATTTACCTTTATTGCAGCAGCCAAAACGTGCCGGTCCTTTTTGTCCGGTAAATCTAAATGAGATATTAGAGCATCATAACTTTGCACAAGGGCATCCGGAAAAGCTGAATTTGCTTTTCCTATTCTCTTTTCCGCCTCTTCTTTTGATACCCCTTTTCGTATCATCACATGTTTCCATTCGTCAAATATGTTTTTACTCCATTTAGGTGTATAAAGATCATAATAGGCAAACCAAAACAATAAATCCCTGCAAATAACCGGATAAACAACATTGGTATCTAACACAGCAATAAAGCGGATACTATGAATCATACAGACCTTTCTGCTCGTCAAAATTCATGATCTCAATAATTTTCCGTTTTTGATTTTCCTTCATTTGTTTCTGATACTTTAACACATCCTCTAATCTGATTCTTCGATGTTTACCCACTTTGGTATATACTATCTCACCATCTTCAAGTAGCTTCACCAAATGTGGGCGCGAGCATCCTAAAATTTCCGCTGCTTTCTGAGTGGTTACCTCTGTTTCAACTGGCACAATTGAAACTGGTTTCCCTTCGCCCATCGACTTCAGGATATCACCAAAAAGTTTTAAAGCTTTCAATGGAACCTTGATTTTTTCCTTCGTTTCCTCTATCTCGATTTCAGTTTCATCAGCACTTATTTGTTCTAAAATGCCTGACAAGGCGTTATAAGAATTAATGGCCGCTTTTTGTTCTTCTTTTGATGGCCTCCTTATTTGTTCAAATGCTTCCATACGTAATTTTTTATAAATTTAAACGAAATAAACGAAACAATCAAAATAAACGAAAATATTTGATTCGCAAGGCCAGCATATCCGATTTTTTTCCCTTATATGCAAACCCCTTCACTCTTTTTTCTTCTTCGTGAACCTTAGTGCCCTTAGTGGCTTCATATGTCAATCCTTTCGCTCTTTTTTTCGCACGAAGACTCAAAGTACTCGTAGTTACACGAAGACGCTCTTCGTGAACCTTAGTGCCCTTTGACTTCGTGTGTCAACGCCTTTCACTCTCTTTTTCTCACGAAGACTTTAAAATACTTTCTTTCTTTTACTTTTACCAAAAAAATCTACTCATCGTGCGCCATCTTCTTTCTGCTGTTCTTTCAATGATATTATCGCCATTCAACTGGGTCATTCTTTTCCTACTGCTGGCATATTTTTTAAAAAGTAAAAAGCTCAAAAAACTTTCAATTATTTCAGCAATTGCCCTTTTTATCGTTTTCGGCAACCAGGCGCTTTTAAATGAATATGCCAAAATGTGGCAACCAAAACCGGTCGTTCTTGCACCGGGAAGCGAATATAGCTGCGGCATTGTTCCCGGTGGTTTTGCCAGTCCGGATGCCCATGCCAACGGATATTTTAATGCTACCGCCGACCGGTTTATCCAGGCAGTTAAATTGTACAAAACCGGACATATAAAACACATTCTCATCAGTGGCGGCAACGGAAAGGAAAATGAAAAAAGCTTTCGCGAGGCTGCCTGGGTAAGAGGTGAATTAGTCTCTGTCGGCATTCCGGATTCAGTGATCTTTACAGAAGACAAAGCAAACAATACAAAGGAAAATGCAATTTATTCCAAACAAATACTTGATTCTCTTCGCCTCACACCGCCTTACTTATTAATTACTTCAGCCTTCCACATGCCACGGGCGGCGCTTGTCTTTAAAAAAGCCGGCGTTGATGTGGTTTCTTTTCCCTGCAATTATAACATCGGGAGAGGCAGCTTCAGCGCGTGGGATTTAATCCCTACACCTTCTACCCTGTTGGGCTGGGATGCCTTTTTGAAAGAAACCGTTGGGTATTGGTGGTACCGCCGGTAAGCAGCACGCTTCAGAAGATTGCCACGAAACCCCTTTCATGTTCCGACAAAATAATAAGCTTCTTCTCAAGGGGTTTTCTCGCAATGACGAATCAACGCTCTTTTCTCATTCGATGGTTGTGGTAATATCTCCGATTTGACGCCGTGGTCGGTGTCTTCACCGACCGCATTTAAAAATATTAATAGGTCGTTAGGAAACAAAAGCACCATCCCAAGGTCATTGCGAATCGCCTTCCTGCAATCATCATCATTTTCCAAAATCTCCAAAGGCAATGTGGCAATCTCATCATTGGAAACAAAATTATCCGAACGTCATTGCGCTACGAAGCAATCTCATCTACAGCACGCTTGCCCTACGCCTTCCCCCCCTACACGGTATCCATAAACGTCCGCTCCACCCTGCTAAAAGTCAACAGCCCGACAAACAACACCACCACAATAAAAACACCGCTGTAAAGCAGGCTTCCTATGCTGAAGCTTCCATTTTGAAACAATGCATACCGGAAAGCCTCCACAATCGGCGTCAGCGGATTCCATTGAATCCAGGCAGCAAATTTATTATGTTTTAAAAACGAAAGCGGGTAGGCAATTGGGGTCGCATACATCAGCAGCTGAACGCCAAAACCAATGAGAATACTCAGATCACGGTACTTGGTGGTAAGCGATGAAATAATAATTCCCAGCCCCAATCCCATTGCCGCCATCATCAATACCAGCACCGGGATCATCAGAAATGAAACCGTCAGATGCACCGGGGCTCCTTTTATCGCAAAAAACACAAACACGCCCATCAGCAACAGGAACTGGATGGCAAACTTCACCAAGTTCGACATCACCGTTGACAAAGGGATCACCAGCCGTGGAAAATAAACTTTTCCAAAAATACCGGCATTGGCAACAAACGTGTTGGAGGTACTATTCAGGCAAGATGCAAAATAATTCCAGATCGTAATTCCACTCATATAAAATAGTAAGGGTGGTACGCCATCAGTAGGAATATTAGCGATTTTTCCAAATACGACCAGGAACATGATCGTAGTGAATATCGGCTGGATAAAATGCCATAGCGGCCCGAGGATCGTTTGTTTGTACTGGGCGGTAAAATCCCTGCGCACAAAAAGCCACAACAAATCGCGGTAACGCCATACTTCCTTTAGCTTCAGGTCCAGCAGGTGCCCTTTTGGCCGGATGATCATATCCCACGATTCAGCGGTCGCATCCGGCGTCAAATAGGTTGTATCAGGATCAGCTATGTTCAAAGTGTTGTTCAAGGTTCTTCTTTCTAATATCTTTAATCTTACATCTAATGTCCATCTGCCGCCATGGTTAGTGTCTTCACTAACCACATTCAATTCTGCCGTTGCCGCCATGGTTGGTGTCTTCAGCAACCATTTGTACAGCCTGCCATGCCGTCGAAGCGCTGTCATGCTGAGCCTGGTAAACTTCACCGCCTTCGACAAGCTCAGGCTGACACTGTTCTTTAATTTTAAGGGCTTGAAATTCTAAACGCTGTCATGCTGAGCCCGTCGAAGCACATTTTTAATGACGCTTGATGATTATTAAGCACTGTCATGCTGAGCCTGTCGAAGCACTGTCGAAGCATGTGATGCTGAGCCCGTCAAACTACACCGCCTTCGATAAGCTCAGGCAGACACTGTTCTTTAATTTTAAGGGCTTGAAATTCTAAACGCTGTCATGCTGAGCCCGTCGAAGCACATTTTTAATGACGCTTGATGATTATTAAGCACTGTAATGCTGAG
>Ga0207652_10000095_pt1 | contig 96311 bp, 82 predicted proteins | sample KBSC63BmetaG_FD_184334 | JGI IMG/M metagenome (GOLD analysis project Ga0207652, IMG submission 184334) | Corn rhizosphere microbial communities from Kellogg Biological Station, Michigan, USA - KBS C6-3B metaG (SPAdes) (version 2) | ecosystem: Host-associated > Plants > Roots > Rhizosphere ... | reverse complement strand
CGGGGTCTGACCCCATTGCTCCCCCGCGGCGCACGGTGCTTCCCGCTCCACTGTCCTGCCGCTATCATCTATCCATGCCTTCCCCCCAGTCCGGCCGTACCACAACAATCTGGCGCGACGGCCAGCTCATTCCATGGGCCGAAGCGACGATCCACGTCATGAGCCACGTCGTGCACTATGGCTCCAGCGTGTTCGAAGGCGTGCGCTGTTACGCCACGCCCAACGGCCCGGCCATCTTTCGCCTGAACGATCACATGCGGCGCCTGCACGACTCGTGCAGGATCTACCGCATGCCGCTCAGACACACCATGGACGAGCTGGCTCAGGCCTGCGTGGACACCGTCGCGGCGAATGAGGTCCGGGCGTGCTATCTGCGCCCCGTCGTCGTGCGCACGGGCGAGCAGATGGGCGTCTATCCCATCGATGTTCCTGTCGAGACGTACATCATTGCGTGGAAGTGGGGACATTACCTCGGCGACGACGCGCTGCAGAATGGCGTCGATGTCCGCGTGTCGAGCTGGCGCCGCGCGGCTCCCGATACGATACCCGGCCTCGCCAAGGCCGGCGGGAATTATCTCGGGTCGCAGCTCTCCAAGATGGAAGCACGCCTCGACCACTATGCCGAAGGCATCATGCTCGACTCCGCGGGCTACGTGGCAGAAGGAAGCGGGGAGAATCTCTTCGTGGTGCGGGATGACACCGTGTTCACCGCGCCGCTCTCCGCCGGCATCCTCCGCGGAATCACGCGCGACTCCGTGATGCGCATCGCGCAGGACCTCGGCTACGAGGTGCGCGAAGCGGTGATCCCGCGCGAGATGCTGTACGTTGCCGACGAAATCTTCTTCAGCGGAACCGCCGCCGAGCTCACGCCGGTGCGTTCCGTGGATCACATTCAGGTGGGGGCGGGCCGGCCCGGTCCCATCACGCTGGCGATCCAGGAGCAGTACATGGGCATCGCCACCGGAACCATCGAAGACCGCTACGGCTGGCTCACGCCGGTGCCGGTGGCGGTGCCGGCGTCACGATGAGCAGCCGGTCTGCGGTCGCATCCCCCTCGCGTCGAGCGGGGTTGCGGCACATCATCGGTGTCGTCAGTGTAGAACGGAGCGTGGACGCCGCGGCCGCCCGGCGTCCCGGGATCAGGAAGGTATCTTGGTAGCTGTCCCGCTCCCGCCCGGATCAACGGCGGGAGTTTCTGTATGCGGCAAGGGAGGATCTCGTGGTCGCCGGTTGCCTGGCGCTGAATGCGTCGTTCGAACCGCTCACTCTGGTGCCCATGCGGCGCGCGCTGCGGCTCGTGCTGGAAGGCAAGGCGGAGATTGTCGAAGCGGATGCCGGCCGCTTCGTCCACTCCGAACGTCTGACGCTGCCCAGACCCGCCGTGATCCGGCTGGTCCGGTTCATTCACGTGCCGCGCCGGTTCCGCCGCCAGGTCACCAACACGTTTCTCTTCGCGCGCGACCGCTACCGCTGCCAGTACTGCGGCCGCACCGCCGCGGAGCTCAAGCCGCGCGAGTCGCTCACACGCGATCATCTGATTCCGCTCTCGCGTGGCGGCACCAATGACTGGACCAACGTGGTAACCGCCTGCTCGCCGTGCAACACCCGCAAGGGAAATCGGCTGCCCGAGGAGCTCGGCATGCATCCCATGACGCACCCCTCCGAGCCGCACTTCGTGCACCTGAGCTGGGCGGTCCGGCGCCTCAGCCCCATCCAGTCGAAGTACATTCGACTCTTCTACGGCGAGGACACGCTGCACCAGCTCGAGGTGCTCGAGCTCCGCACGCACCACCGCGTGGACGCCCACCCCGGCGCCGCTACGGCGTGAACTTCGGCGACCGGGCTTCGTAGTGCCGGCGCTCTCCTCCCAGGATGCGCGTCATGAGTGTCATGGCGCCCCGGGAGAGCGCCGTGCCGGGGTTCCTTTCACCACGCACCGCCGGCTGCAGTTCGCCGCGCAGCCAGCGCTCCACTTCGTCGAGATCGTTCACTGACAGCATGGCCACGTTGAGCGTGACGATGTAGTACGAGCGGTCGTGTCCGGCGATGGGCTTCATGGCCGGCTGGAATGGGCGCGACACGGCCTGCTCGGTCTCCGCCAGCGTGGCGAAGGTGCCGAGCGTCGTCACGCGATCCGCTTCGACGCGGGCCGCCGTGTAGCGACGTTCCAGCGGGTTGTAGCGCACGATGAGATCCCACTCCAGCTGCTGCTTCAGGTTGTCGAACAGGCCGCCCGACGACCACAGCTCGAGCCGGTAATGCAATCGCGCCGGGAATCCGTTCTGCAGCAGCTCGCGCAGGTTGCGGTCTTCGAGCACGCCGCCGGTCGTGATGATGGGCACCCCGCGCTCCTGTCCCGCCTTCACGGCCGGCACGACAATCTGCAGCGGCGCGCCGCGCTGCGCGCGCACCGGCGGCATCCCCGCGAGCATCAGGATGGCGAGCATCAGAGCCAGCCGCACGGTCTAGAAGCGGTGCCGGAGGCGAATCATGAAGTTCACCGGATTCCTCGAATCGGTGAGCGACTTCGCGATGAAGATGCCCAGCACCTCGGCGTCCAGGCCGATCCCCACATCCGATTTGAAGCTGTCGAGTGATGGAATGCCGTCAGAGCGCACGATCGTGGCGCTGTCCAGGCGGCGATGCACGAGCCAGCCCCGACCGGCGTCCGCGAACAGCACCCACTGCAGCGGATGCGAGAAGCCCCAGCTCCACCCGTTGAGATCCGCTCCGCCGAACAGTCGCCAGTTGAGGTCATGACGATATTCCACCTGGGCGAGCGCCACCCGTTCGCATTGCGCGGGACTGCCGGGAATCTCCACGCCATCGCTGCACGTGAGCACATCCTCGCCGGCCGTGATCTGGCGGAAGTCATAGCCCGGCAGCGTGCCCGAACCGCCCAGCGAAAAGCGCCGTTCCAGGGGGAGAGGATCCCCCCCCACCCATCCGCCAAGCACCAGCCGGAGATTCAACTGCCCTTCGGGCGAGACGCGGTTGTAGCGACGCACGTCCATGCGCGCGCGCGTATAGCTCACGCCCATCGTGCCGCTCGCGGCTGGCCGCGCCAGCGGCGACGTGGGTCCGAGGGTGACGGAGTTGCTCCACCCGTGCTCGAGGTCCGCGGTAATGAGCCAGCCGGTGACGGGCGTCTCCACGTCGTTTCGCGTGTCGTACTTCACGGCGAGATCCGTCAGCCCGAATCGTCCGGCATCGAGCCCGGGGTTGGGGCGCCAGTTCGCGTCATTGCGGAAGAGCGTGAACGGATTGCGGGTGTCGCGTGGTTCCCAGCGCTCCGCACCGAGCGAGAGCGTGAGCGAGAGCCGCGGCCCGTCGCGCAGCGAGACGTAGCCACGCGCGCCCGTGCGGCCGTAGTAGTCGCGGTAGTCGCGGTGCAGCATGAACGTCGCGAGTCCGATCTCGGCGTCGTGCAACTGCCACGGCTCCACGGAGGCCACGTCGTCGAAGGCGTCCGCACCAATGGCGATGCCATGGCGGTAGCCGAATTGCATTTCGGCGTTGGCGCGGTAGCCGCGATTCGCCTTCGTCCATGCGAAGTGATCCGCCGAGCGGTAGATCCCCATGACTTCCAGGTGGAACGGGCCGAGCGGGTTGTTGCTGCGCACCACGGGGCCGACGAGGATCGGCAGCCCTTCGACACGATTGTAGGTGCCCCCCTTGACGATGAACCGCGTGGCACTGCGCTCGTGCCGGCGCCGCCAGCGGCGGAACCAGTTGATGAGGCTGCGCCCTTCGTCGTGCGTCGCGACGATCTGTTCACCTTCCATGCGGTAGAAGAGCCGCTGCGCGTGCACCTCGATGGTGTCGCCCACAGTCGTGCTGTCGGCGCCTGTGGCGGCGCCGCCCGCGACGATGAGATCGCCGTCAATGCGGGCGCCGGGACGGAGCGTGACGTCGCCGTCAATGACCACCACGCGCCCCGTGATGTGGCCACCCACGGTCAGCGGCGCCTCGAGCACCGCGACGTTCCCGTCCACCGTCTGGCCCGAGTCCACACTCACGGGCCCGCGCGACCGGATCGTGGCCGTCTGGTTGTAGAGGAAGGCGATGCGTGTGGCATCATCGTACGACAGCGTGTCCGTTGCACGCGTGCTCACGGTGTCCTGGGCCCGCGTGCGGGACACGAGCAGTGCGAGCGCGGCCGCGATCGCAACGCCCCAGCGCGCCGTACGCATTGCCAGCGCGCGGCGCCGCCGTTCGATCACTCGTCGTGCCATTCGATACCCAGGCGGCGCAGCCGGCGATAGAGGTTTGGACGGTCCGTTTGCAGGCGTCGCGCGGCCTCGGCAACCTTGCCGCGCGCGGCGGTAAGCGCCTGCGTGATGAGCGCGCGTTCGTAGTCGTCCAGCGCATCCGCCAGCGGACGGTCGGCGCTCGGAGCGCGATCAGGCGCCGGCGCCGCTGCCTGGTCCACCGAAGACATGCCAAGCACTTCGCTCACGTCGCGGGCGGTGACGTCCGCGCCGGCGTGCAGAATCGCGAGCCGCTCCACGATGTTCGCGAGCTCCCGCACGTTACCCGGCCACCGATAGCACTCCATGAGCCGGAGCGCATCATCGCTCCATCCTGGCGCCGGCCGCACGGCGCGGATCCGGTAGAGCGCCGAGAAGTGGCGCACGAGGAGCGCAATGTCGCCGGTCCGAGCGCGCAGCGGCGGCAACGCGACGGGAATCACGTTCAGCCGGAAGAAGAGATCCTCGCGGAAGCGCCCCTCACGAACGGCGCGCTCGAGGTCCATGTTGGTTGCGGCGATCACGCGCACGTCCACCGTGATCGGTTTGCCGCCGCCCACCCGTTCGATTTCGTGCACCTCGATGGCGCGCAGCAGCTTGGCCTGCGCCTCCGCACCCAGGTCGCCCACCTCGTCCAGAAACAGCGTGCCGGAGTCCGCCAGCTCGAAGCGGCCGATGCGGCGTTCGATGGCGCCCGTGAAGGCGCCCTTCTCATGGCCGAACATCTCGCTCTCGACCAGATCGCGCGGGATTGCGGCGCAGTTGACACGGATGAACGGGCGATCCCGGCGCGGGCTGCCACGGTGAATCGCCGCGGCTACCAGCTCCTTGCCCGTGCCCGATTCCCCCGTCACGAGAACGCGCGCGTCGCTGGGTGCCACGCGCTCGATGAGCGCACGCACACGCTGCATCGCGCTGCTGGTGCCCACCATCTCTCCCGCAGGTCCGAGCTCCTCGCGCAAAGTGCGCGCTTCGCGCCGCGCCTGTCGCAATTCGAGCGCGGAACGAAGCGTGACGAGGATCCCTTCGGGGGTGAGCGGCTTCTCCAGAAAATGGAATGCGCCGAGCTTCGTGGCGCGCACGGCGTCGCTCAGCCCGGCCCGGCCGCTCATCATGACCACCGGCACGTCGGGCAACTGCTCGCGCAGCCGCGCGAGCGTCGCCATGCCATCCAGCTCGCCCGGCATCATGAGGTCGAGCAGAACGGCATCCGGTTCGCGCTCGAGTGCCGCGGCCACGCCTGGCGCGCCTTCCACTGCCTCGCGCGCCGTGAACCCTTCCGCCGTGAGCAATGCGCCGACCATCCGCCGGATGTTCGGCTCGTCGTCAATGATGAGGATGTCGGCGATGGGTGTCATGCGCCCGCGGCGTGCGGTGCGGATGGCAGAGAAAGGGTCATGGCTGTCGCGCCGGCGGCTCTACCGGCGGCGTACCGGCGCGCTCCGACAGGAGCCTGGTGGTAAAGCGCTGCCCCTCCGAGATGCGCTCGACTTCCACCGCGATGGAGTCAATCGCCTGCTCCATGTGCTCCAGACGCTGCATCACCTCGGGGGGTACCGTTGCGCCCATCGAATGGCGATCCATGCGCCTGGCGAACGCCCTGGCCAGCGGCACGCCAATGGCGACGACTCCGCACATGACAAAGAACGCTATGGGAACGACGAATGGACTCACGATTCTACTCCTGATTCACTGGTCATGCGTCTGCCTGCCCCGCCGGAAGCACAAAACGGATTTCCGTTCCCTCGCCCTCGCGACTCGTCGCATGCACCTGACCGCCATGCGCCAGTACGGTCTGCCGGGCGATCGCGAGCCCGAGCCCGGTGCCGCCCCGTTTGTGCGTGACATACGGCTGCCAGATGCCAGGCAGGCGGGCTGCGGGGATTCCCGCGCCAGTGTCCCGTACGCGCATCTCGACCGCGTCGTTTCCATTCAGCAGCAATCGGCTCACGTGCACGTCCACCCGCCCGCCATCGTGACAGGCTTCCACCGCGTTGATGAGCACATTCGACAGCGCGCGGGAGAGCGCGTCATAATGCCCGGGGACGAGCGGCACATCCTCGCCCACATGAACCTGGATCGGTACTCCATCGGGCATGATGGCGCGGGCCGCATAACGCGCCAGCTCAGCAAGGTCCACCTGTGCCGTCGGTCCCTCCGGCAGACGGCCGAACTGCGAGAAGTCGCGCGCCATCTCCTCCAGTCGACGCGATTCGGTATCCAGCACTTCCACCACATCCGCGAGCCTGGGGTCGGCCTCGCGCTTGAGTCGCGCAACCGCCAGGCCAATGGGGGTGAGCGGATTCTTCAGCTCGTGCGCCACGCGACGCGCGGTTTCGCGGAACGCCTCGAGCCGTCCGGCCTCGACCTCCCGTGCCCGCGCCGTGGTCAGTTCGCCGGACATCTTGCGCATGCGCGCACGCAGGACCTCGAACTCGGGCGCCCCGCGCCGCGGCGGGCCCTCCGGCGGCTCCTGGCCCTGGGCGATGAGTTCCGCCCACTCCACGATCTCGTTCAGCGGCCGGCTGAGCTGGCGACTCAGATGGCCCGCCACGCGCGAGGCAAGCACCGCGATCAGAAGCGACCCGGCGATCGCCAGCACCACGAGTACCACGACCGCACGCGAGACAAGATAGTTGTAGCGCTTGGCCTGCACGAGCGATGCCGCGAGCTCCGCCTCGTGTGCGTTGACCGCGGCGCGTTCAGCGGGCGAGAGCGGGGCCTGTCGCGCAGCGGCAATCGCGCGACGACCGGTGGCCGCCACGTTCTCCCATGCCTGACTCCCGCTCAACACGGGAAGCGTACGGCGCGCGACCAGGGCGCCCCCCACCATGAGCACGGTGGATGGAATCACCGCGAAGAGCACCAGATACAGCAGCACGCGATTGCGGAAACTCAGCCGCCTCACGACATCTCCACTCCGTGTGTGCGAGGGGAATGTAATGTACTGGCAACGGGGAGTCGGCCGCTGGTGGGGGCTCACCGCGGGCGCAGCGAGTGCCCGTGGCCCGCGGCCAGCAATCAGCCGGCGTCCTTTGCCCTCCCCCTCGTGTTCATGTACATTTCAGCACTCGTGATGCGCATTTCAGTCGGAAGGTGATGTCGAATTCGTGGACGCTCGCCCAGACCTTCGCGGCGCGCGTGCGGGAGCATGCCGACCGCACGCTGCTCGTCGCAAACGGGAGGTCGCTCTCATACGGACAGGTCGACGCGAAGTCCTCGGCGCTGGCCGCCGCACTCGCCGAACTGGGAATCGAGGCAGGAGATCGCATCGCGATCGTCATGCCCAACTGGCCCGAGTGGGTTCTCACGCTGCTCGCCGCCGCGAAGCTCGGCGCGATCGTGGTACCGCTCAACTCCCGGCTCAGTTATCACGAGTTCAAGTACCAGTTGCGTCACGCGGAAGTGTCGGTGGTCTTTTCCGCGGAGCGCCGCGCCGGCGTGGACTACCTCCAGATGTTCGAGGACATCATCGCCGAGTTGCCTGATCTCCAGTACCTCGTGACGGTCGGGGACCAGGAGCTGTGGTACGACGACCGGATCTTCCAGTTCGAAGATCTGCTGTCGAGCGGGGAAGGGCGCGAGTATCCCGTGCCCGCGGGGCTGCAGGACAGCTCCGATCTCGCCATGCTGTACACGTCGGGCACCATGGGAAAGCCCAAGGGCGTGCGCCTGTCGCATCGCACGGTCGTCGAAACGGCCGTGCACACGAGCGACGCGCTGGAAATGGAGCCGTCGGATCGCGTGCTCGTCTCGGTTCCGCTGTTCACGAGCTTCGGCTTCAGTATCGTGGTGGGTACCATGGCGGCGGGTGCGACGATCGTGTTGCAGGACACGTTCGAGCCCGCGCACGCGATCGCCTTGATGCACCAGGAGCGGATCACGGTCATGCATGGGGTCCCAACCATGTATCACATGCTGATGCGGGCACCGGACTTCAACGGTGCCGTGTTTCCGCTGCTGCGCACCGGGATCGTCGCGGGCGGTCCGGTGCAGGAGGATCTGGTCCAGCGCATCCGGCGCTGGTGTGATGTGCAGGTGGCATATGGCCTCACGGAAACGGGGCCGACCGTGACGATCACCCGGTTCTCTGATCCACCCGACAAGCGCCTCACGACCGTGGGGCGGCCGCTGCCAGGTGTGGAGATCAAGGCGGTGGACTTCGTCACGGGTGCGTTGCACGGGCCCGAAGCGGTCGGTGAAATCGCCGTCCGCGGGCCCAATGTCATGCAGGGGTACGCCCGCATGCCGGCGGAGACAGCCCGGTCGTTCTCCCCGGAGGGTTTCTTTCTCACTGGTGATCTCGGCATCATCGATGAGGACGGATATCTGCGGATCGTCGGACGGACGAAGGAGATGATTCTGCGCGGCGGATATCAGATCCATCCGCGCGAAGTCGAGGATCTCCTCCGTGCGCACCCTGCAGTGGAAGACGTGTGCGTGATCGGTGTTCCCCACGACATCATGGGAGAGCTGGTCTGCGCGTGCGTCGTTCCGGTGGAAGGAGCGGTCATCACCGGCAGTGAACTGAAGGAGTTCGCGCGCGATACGATGGCCGACTTCAAACTCCCTGATCTCGTTCGCTTCTTCGATGCCTTCCCCATGACCGGGAGCGGGAAGGTGAAGCGACGGGAGCTCGAGCGCATGGTGACGCTCGAGTATACCGCGACGATAGGAAGTTCATGAACTCGCGAAACATGAGACCGGCGTCCTCCCGGCCGCCGGTCGCCCCTCTGCACCGCGGCCCGCAGGCCGTCAACGCCTCCGCCGCACCGTTCGGTGCGCCTCCCTACGTGCACGCGCCCAATGCCGCCCTGCTCATCGATTTCGACAATGTCACGATGGGCATCCGGTCGGATCTGGGCCACGAGCTGCGCAATCTGCTGTCGTCGGACATCATCAAGGGCAAGGTCGCCGTCCAGCGCGCCTACGCGGACTGGCGCCGCTACCCGCAGTACATCGTCCCGCTCACCGAGTCGTCCATTGACCTGATCTACGCGCCGGCGTACGGGTCGTCCAAGAAGAACGCGACGGACATCCGGCTCGCCATCGACGCGCTGGAGATCGTCTTCACGCGTCCTGAAATCGGCACGTACATCCTGCTGTCGGGCGACTCGGACTTCTCGAGCCTCGTCATCAAGCTCAAGGAGTACGGCAAGTACGTCATCGGCGTCGGCATTCGCGAATCGTCCAGTGATCTGCTCGTGATGAACTGCGACGAGTACTACAGCTACAATGCGCTCGCCGGACTCGTGAAGGCGGGTGAGGACGAGCAGGTGTCGCGCGATCCGTGGGAGCTCGTGGTGGAAGCGGTCGCGCGCATGAAGCGCAACGGCGATGTGATGCGCTCCGACCGCCTCAAGCAGGTGATGCAGGACATCGACTCATCGTTCGACGAGAAGAACCTCGGCATGGCGAAGTTCTCGCGCTTCTGCCAGGAAGCGGCGCAGCGCGGACTGCTCAAGCTCACGCGGCTCGAGAACGGCCAGATGGAGGTCGATGTCGCGTCGCCCGACGGCGCGGCGTCCGGGGCGGCGCCGGCGAAACCGGAAGCACGAGACGGCGCGGTCGCCGAGGAAAAGGAGCGCCGCGGCCGGCGCGGTCGCGGGCGCCGCGATCGTGGTCGCGGCGGCGCGGAACGCGAGACACCGGCGGTTGCACCGGAGCTCGCGCTGTCGAGCGAGATGCCGGCGATCGTCACCTCGCCTCCTCCGGTCGTGCCGATGGCGCCTCCCACCGTGACGATTGCCGCACCGGCCGTCGGGCAGATGAGCGGCGAACGGCTCACGCGCGAGGAAGCGCTCGCACTCGTCCAGCAGGCCGTGCGCGCCCTCACCGGGAGCGAGCAGGATGCGGCGCCCGCGAGCGCCGTGCGTCAGAAGGCGCGCGAGCTCCTCGGCCGCGACAGTGAGACGCTCAACGAGCGCTTCTTTCACCGCATTCTGCGTGACGCGCACGACGCGAATCTGATTGATCTGCGCAAGCGCGGTGATGATTACGAGGTGGCGCTCGCGGTATCGGCTGCACCCGTCGCCGAACAGCTCTCGGTCGCCGCGCCCGCGGCGGCGGTGCCCGAAAGCCAGGCGTCACGCAGTGCGTCGAACGCGGCGTCGCTGCGCCGCGGCATTCGGCCTCGCGGGGCCCGACCGGGTCGGGGCGGCGAACTGCCGCCGGAACTGCTCAGCATTGGCGTGGTGGAAACGGCGCGCCCCGCGGAGCCGGAGCCCGCGGCCGCGGCGGAGCCTGCACCGGAAGTTCCCGTCGCGGCCGAGGCGACTGCGCCGGCCGCGCCCGGGAAGAAGGCTACCGCGCGCAAGGGGCGCGGCACTCGCGCCACGAAGAAGCCGGCCGCGAAGAAAACCGCGGCCGCACCAGCGCAGGAACCGGGCGGCGCGGTCGCGCCACAGCCGCGCCGCCCGCGCGGCCGCGGGAAGACCGTGACCGCCGGCGAGAAGACCGGATGACGGAACGCGCCGCGCGGCCAGCGCGGCGCGTTCGTTTCGGCGCTCCGCTCCCGCTCTCGTTCTACGCGCGTGACACTGAAGAGGTGGCGCGCGAACTGCTTGGTGCCGTCCTGTGCACCGTGACGCCGGACGGCATCGCGGCGGGACGCATCGTGGAGACCGAGGCGTATCTGGGTGAACATGACGCGGCCTGCCACGCGAGCGCCGGACGCACGGCGCGCACGCACTGGCTCTATGGTCCACCCGGCCGCGCGTACGTGTATTTCATTTACGGCATGTACTGGTGCTTCAATGCCGTCACGCGCGCCACGGGATTGCCGAGCGCGGTGCTCGTGCGCGCGCTCGAGCCGGTGGAGGGAGTGGAGCTCATGAGCGCACGGCGCGGACACCCCGCCCGCGCGCGTGATCTCGCCAATGGTCCCGGCAAGCTGTGTGGCGCGCTCGCCATCACGGGCGCCCTCAACGGTCTGCGGCTCGACCGCCCGCCGCTCAGCATCCGGCGCGGCCGTGAGATTCCCGACAGCCAGGTTCTCGTCACGCCGCGCATCGGCATCCGCCGCGCCGCGGAGTGGCCGCTTCGCTGGGCCGTGCGCGACAGTGAGTTCGTGTCGCGCACGCCACCGCACTTTCTCATCCGGTCAGTGCCCTGATGGCCGCGACACACGTGCCCCGCCTCGCCGGTGTGTCGGATCGCGCACTCCGTGTCTATCGGGACGCCATCGTCATTGACATGCACAATGACATGCCGAGCAAGGTGCTCGATGAAGCGTACGATCCGGACGTCCGGCATACACCGGCCGAAGGGCAGACGGACCTGCCACGATTGAAGGAATCAGGACTCGCGGCCGTGTTCTTCGCCGCGTGGGTGGATGCTCCCTTTGCGCTCGAACAACCCGATGGCTCGTTCCGCCGCGCGCTGCGCTGCATGGAAACCATTCGCTCGTTCGTCGCGCGGCATCCCGACGCGTTGCGCTTCGGCACCACTGCATGGGATGTGCGGCGCGCGCGCGAAACCGGCGCCATCGCGGTGTTCATTGGCGTGGAGGGTGGGCACGCCATCGAGGCGGATCTTGACAAGCTGCACGAGCTCTTCCGGCTCGGCGCTCGCTATCTCACCCTCACGTGGAATAACGGGAATCAGTGGGCCGGCTCGTCCATTGGATCAGACGGTACGAGCACGGGTGGTCTCACGCCGTTTGGCGCGGACGTGATTCGCGAGCTCAACCGGCTCGGCATGATGGTGGATGTCTCACACGTCTCCGATCAGACCCTCGCGGACGTGCTCGCCGTGTCCACCGCGCCCGTCATTGCCACGCATTCGAGCGCGCGCGCGCTCGCGGACCATCCGCGCAATCTCACCGACGATCAGTTGCGCGCGATCGCCAGCACCGGCGGCGTGGTGAACGTGAACTTCTTCTCACGCTTCATTGACGCGCGCTTCCGGAAGGCCATGGACGAAGTGGACGCGGAGGTACGGGCGCTGGCTGATTCGGAGCGCGGGAGCGGCATGGACGCCGCGGCCGTGGCGCGGAACCAGGAGGCGCGCGCGCGCGCGCGCATCGCCCAGCTCGTGCCCACCCCGCTGTCCGTGCTCGTGGATCACATTGATCACGTTGCGCGGGTGGCCGGGACGGATCACACCGGCATTGGCAGCGACTTCGATGGGATCAGTGCATCGCCCGACCAGATGGCCGACGTCACCGACCTGCCGCGGCTCGCTCAGGCGCTGCTGGACCGCGGCTACCAGGAAGGTGACGTGAAGAAGATTCTCGGCGGGAACATGCTCCGGGTCATGGAGCAGGTACTGGCGTCAGGGCGTTGACTCGATGGACGACCCGAAGTTGATGCGAATACCGCCCTCCAGCACGTACGTGGTGCGCCCGTTGAACAGCGAGGTGTTCTTCATCGGCATGTATCCCGCCTGACCGAACACCGAGAAGCGCTGGTACTGGGCCTGCAGACCCGCCAGGGCCAGGAACGACACCGCATCCTTCTGGTCGTTGATGCTGCTCTGCAGGAACGCCGCGGTGGTGGGGTCCACACCGTCAGATAGCACGGCGTGCTGAATGAGGTTCATCGAGAGACCGATGCCGCCATAGGGACGCAGCGCGCCCCACGTGACGGGGAACGCGAGCAGTGCGGCCGTATAGCGGCGCATGTCCTTGATGGCCACGTTGTAGTTGAACGTGCCATCGGACACGGTGCTCGTGCCGGTGAAGAAGGCCTGCTCGCCCGAGATGTAGAGCGCGCCGCGCGAGCGGGTGATCAGCCACTCGGCGCCGATCGATGGGGCCCACTTGTTATGCTCGGCCGCCGTCGAATACGAGATCACGCCGCCCTTGACCCCCCAGAACCACGAATCATTGAACGACCGTGACGTCTGCGCCGCACCGAGTGCAGGCGTGAGCGCCACGAGGGTGAGTCCGGCGGCCATCCACCGCACCGTGCGCATGGTGAGACTCCTCATTCCAGTGAAGTGAGAGGCGTTGCGGATTGCGAGTCGCGGGTTCGCCACTCGCGAGCAGCGCGTTGAACAATCCTGACGTGCAGTCGTTCAGGTCGCTCCATCGGAACGACGCCTGTCGTCCAGCCGATGGAGGGACGCACAAGCCGCCACGGCGTCACGGAGCGCACCAGCCGTTTCGCGCGCAGCCCTGGCCCGGGCGCTCGCTTGACCACCCGGTTCGCAGCAGGCAGCTTGCCAGTATGGGTGTGCGCCCGGAACGAACTGACATCGCGCAGCCGCTGCGATCATGAGCCGATTCCTGACGTCCCCGCGCGTCGACGAGTTCCGCAGCGCCGTGTACGGAACCGTATTCGGGCGCCGGATGGATGTGGTGCATCGGCTGCACTCGGGCGACCGGCTGATCCTCGTCCCGGACCCGCCGGGCACCGACAACCCCGCGGTCTGGGTACACGCGCGCGGTGGCGACGTGGTGGGCCATCTCCCGTTCGCTGTGTCCTGCTGGCTCGCGCCGTGGATGCTCGACGGCGGGCGCTGTGGCGCCGAGGTCGTGAAGGTTGGAACGGACGACGTCGCGAGCTGGCGCCGGGTGATCATCCGCGTCACCTGCGCGCGTGGGTGACGCCCGCGCCGGGTTTGCCCGGCGCCGCGCGCGCACTACTTCAACAGCCCGACCTTCCTTCCAACGCGTACGAATGCGGCGATCGCGCGGTCCAGGTCCCCGCGCGTGTGCGCTGCGGACAACTGGCAGCGGATGCGTGCATGCCCCTGCGGCACTACGGGGTAGCCGAATCCCGTGACAAAGATGCCTTCGTCGAGCATGAGTTCGCTCATGCGGATGGCGAGCGCGGTCTCGCCCACGATGATCGGCACGATGGGCGTATCACCGGCAAGGGGTGAAAAGCCTGCTTCGACGAGCGCGGCGCGGAAGTAGCGCGCGTTGTCGTGCAGCGTGGTCACGCGCTCCGGATGCGCCTCGATGAAGCGCACCGCGGCCAGTGCGCTCGCCGCGACGGTGGGCGGCAGCGCATTGGAAAAGAGCTGCGGCCGCGAGCGCTGCGTCAGGTAGTCGGTGAGCGCGGCGGCGCCGGCGGTGAAGCCGCCAGCGGCGCCACCCAGCGCCTTGCCAAGCGTTGACGTGATCACGTCCACGTCACCGAGGACGCCGTAGTGCTCCGCCGTGCCGCGTCCGTGCGCGCCAAGCACGCCGGTCGCGTGCGAGTCATCCACGGCGACAATGGCGTCGTGCGCACGCGCCAGATCCAGGATCTCGGGCAGCTTCGCGATGTCGCCCTCCATGGAGAAGACGCCGTCGGTCCAGATGACCCGGCGTCGCGCACCTCGTGCGCTCTCCAGCTTGTCGCGGAGGTCGTCCATGTCCGAATGCCGGTACACGGCCGTCGTGCACTTCGAGATGGACCTGGCCAGCCTGATCGAGTCAATGATGGACGCGTGATTGAGCGCGTCGGAAATCACCACGTCTCCCTCTTCGGCGATGCTCGCGGTGAGTCCCTCATTGGCGTTCCAGCACGACACGTACGTGAGCGATGACTCGCTCCCCACGAACCGCGCGAGTGCCTCTTCCACGTCGCGGTGCACCGTGAACGTGCCGCAGATGAAGCGGACGCTCCCGGTGCCGGCGCCGTAGCGGTCCAGCGCCTCCTTGCCGGCCTGAATCACGCTCGCCTCGTCGCACAGGCCGAGGTAGTTGTTGGACGAGAGGATCAGCACATCGCCGCGTCCTTCCATGCGGACGTGCGCGCTCTGCGGCGACGCAAGGTAGTTGAGGCGCTTGTACACGCCATCCCGCCGGAACTGGTCGAGCGATGCGGCGAGCGTGTTGGTGAATGCGGAATTCACGACAGTGGTAGTGGTGAAGGTGAAGACGCCGGGAATGGCGTGCGCCGTGTGCTACGCGATCTCGAAGATCACCTTGCCCGCCGCGCCCGAGCGGATGGCCTGGATGGCTTCCGCCGCGCACTCGAGCGGGAAGCGATGCGTGATGACCGGCGTCGGATCGAACTCCCGCGAGCGCAGGAAGCGGGTCATCTGATGCCACGTGTCGTACATGCGGCGCCCGGTCACGCCGTACACCGTCACTCCCTTGAACACGAGCTCGGTAGCGAAGTTGAACTCCACCGGACGCGCGGGAACGCCGAGCATCTGAATGCGTCCTGCGGGGCGCACCAGCGCAAAAGCCTGGTGAATTGCCGAATGCACACCGGACATCTCGAGCACCACGTCGACACCCAGGCCCCCGGTCGCACGGCGAACGGCGTCCGCGACCTCGCCAGGGTGCACGACCTCATGCGCACCCATCTGCTTCGCCAGCGCGAGTCGCGTCTCGTTCACGTCCGAAGCGATGATGTGCGCAGCGCCGGCCGCGCGGCAGATGCCCGCGGCGAAGATGCCGATCGGACCGCACCCCGTGATGAGCACCGTGGCGCCCGGAATGTCCGCGGTGAGTGCGGTGTGAAAGGCGTTCCCCATGGGATCGTGAATGCCGCCCACATCGAACGAAATGCTGTCGTCCAGATGCCAGACGTTCGTGGCGGGCATCGCGATGTAGTCGGCGAAGCAGCCATCACGGTCCACGCCAATGACCCTGGTGTATGGACATGCGTGTGCGTTGCCCGTACGGCACAGCAGGCAGCGGCCGTCCACGATATGGCCTTCCGCGGTCACGCGATCACCCTCGTGCACGTCGGTCACGAGCGAACCGACCTGCACGACCTCACCGGCGAATTCGTGTCCCACGATGAATGGCGGATGACAGCGCCCGCGGGCCCAGTCGTCCCATTCGTGAATGTGCACGTCCGTGCCGCACACGCCGGCCCGGCGCACGCGAATGAGAACTTCGTCATCCCGGATGACCGGTTCGGGCACTTCCTTGAGCGAGAATCCCGGACCGGCGGTCTCCTTCACCAGCGCGCGCATAGAGTCAGGTCAGAGGTCGAGAGTGGAGCAGGGGAGAGAGAGGTGGAGCATGCGAGGGAGAGCCACGACGCCGCGCGGTCTAGAACACTGTCGCGATCTGGCCGCCATCCACGGCGAGCGCGGTCCCGGTGACGAAACTTGCACGATCCGAGGCGAGAAACGCCACGACCGCCGCCAGCTCCGCGGGGTGTCCGGCGCGTCCCAGCGGAATCAGCTTCCGCCGCTCGGCCAGCACCTGATCAATGGACAGGTCCCCACGGCGCGACCGGCCGGCGGCCAGCGACAGCGCACGGTCCGTGTCGAAGTGGCCCGTGAGAATCGTGTTGACGAGCACGTTGTCCTTGGCACAGTCGGTGGCGAGCGATTTCGCGAATCCGGCCAGGCCGGCGCGCGCAGTGTTCGACAGAACGAGTGAGGCGATGGGCTGCTTGGCGGCTGTGGAGGTGAGAAAGATCACCCGCCCCCACTGGCGGCGCCGCATCTCGGGCACACAGAGCTGCGCGAGCCGAATGGAGGAGAGCAGATTGAGCTCGAGCGCGGCACGGAACTGCTCCAGCGTCGTTTCCTCGACGATGGTCGCCGGGGGCCCGCCCGCGTTCCCCACGAGAATGTCAATCGGGCCGAGGGTGTCGATCGCTTCGGTGACGGCTGCGCGCGTGGCGTCTTCGTTGGTGACGTCGACGACGAGGGGCACGATGCGGCGGCGCGAGCGCGCCGAGAGCTCCGCCGCGACGCGCCGCAACTCGTCGCCTCGGCGCGCCAGGATCGCCACCGACGCGCCCTCCATGGCCAGCTCGTGCGCCACGGCGCGGCCGAGGCCGCTGGATGCGCCTGCGACGAGCGCGACGCGCCCTTCGATCCCCAGGTTCACTCAATCGTCTCCCGCCACCAGCTCGTGCGCGTGCGCGTCGCTCCAGTCTTCAACGGCCTGATACGATCGGGACACGGGCTCCACCCGCACCGCGCACACCTTGAACTCCGGAATCCCCGCATACGGGTCGAGCGATGGATTCGTGAGCAGGTTCGCCGCCGCTTCGCGGTAGTGCATGGGGATGAAGACCTGGTGGTGCGCGACGCGCGGCGAGACACGCGCCGCAATGACGATGGAATTGCGGCGCGAGGTGATGCGCACGGGATCGCCGTCCCTGAGCCCCAGCTCGCGTGCATCCAGTTCCGAGATCTCCACGGTGGGCGTCGGCTCGCGCGAATCGAGACCAGTGGAGCGGCGCGTCATCGTGCCGGTGTGCCAGTGATAGAGCTGCCGGCCGGTATTCATGAAGAATGGGAACTCATCATCGGGCATCTCCGCCGGCGGAAGAAACTCCACCGGAGTCAGCGTCGCGCGGCCATCCGCCGTCGGGAAGCTGTCCGCGAAGAGGTGGTCGGTCCCCGGTGACTGCGCATCCGGCACGGGATATTGCAGGCCGTCTCCCTCGAGCCGGGCAAACGTGACGCCGCGCCAGGACGGTGTCACGCGCGCAATCTCCTCCATGACGTCACTGGCATCCCGGAACGGCGTCGGCAGCCCGATGCGATTGGACAGGTCGAGCAGGATGTCAATGTCGGCTCGCGCCTCTCCCGGTGGCTCGATGGCCTTGTGCGCGACCTGAATGCGTCGCTCCGTGTTCACGAACGTGCCGGTCTTCTCCGCGAACGACGCGCCGGGCAGCACGACGTCCGCGTACCGCGCGGTTTCGGTGAGGAAGAGATCCTGCACCGCGAGAAATTCCAGCCCGTGGAACCACGTCTCGGCGTGCGAGAGATCCGGGTCCGAGATGATGGGATTCTCCCCCATGATGAACATGCCCACCACCGGGCTGCCCACCTTCACGATGTCCGTGACCTTGAGTCCTTCCGCAAGCGACAACCGCTCATCCGGTACTCCCCACGCCGCCGCGTACTCGTGACGCGCCGCGGGATCGGTCACGGGCCGATAGTCCGTGTAGCTCATCGGGATCGCGCCCATGTCACTGGCGCCCTGCACGTTGTTCTGTCCGCGGATCGGCATCATTGGCGCGCCCCAGCGCCCGATCATCCCGCAGCAGAGCAGCAGGTTCAGCAGCGACGTCACGATGTCCGTTCCGGTGTGGTGCTGCGTGAGCCCCATGGCCCAGAGCGTCGCCGACCTGGGACCGCGTGCATACATCACGGCCGCCCGGCGGATCAGCTCCGCCGGCACGCCGGTGATGGCTTCGGCGTGCTCCGGCGTGTACGGCTGCACGGATCTCGCCACGGCGTCGAATTCGTGCGTGCGCGTGCGGATGAATTCCCTGTCCTCCAGTCCCTGATCAATGATGTGGTGCAGCATCGCATTGAGGAGCACGACATCGGTGCCGGGGAGCATCTGGAGATGGATGTCGGCGCGCTGTGCCAGCTCGATGCGGCGCGGATCGGCCACGATCAGCTTCGCGCCGCGGCGCTGCGCCCGCTTGAGCGCCGCACCGAACACCGGGTGTGACTCGGTGGTGTTCGCGCCAAGGAGGAAGAGCACGTCACTCTCGTGTTCCACCTCGCGCATGGACCCCGATGCGGCGCTGGTGTTCATGGCGCGCTGCATGGCGCTGACGGATGACGAATGACAGAGCCGGGTGCAGTGGTCAATGTTGTTCGTGCCGATACCCGCCCGGAGCAGCCGCTGCAACAGGTAGTTCTCCTCGTTGGTGCACTTGGCGGAGGAAAACACGGCCAGGCTGTCCGGTCCGCGCGTGTCGCGCAACCGGACCATCTGCGACGCGGCGAGATCGAGCGCTTCGTCCCAGGTGGCCTCCCGGAACGGCGCGTACCAGTCCTCCGGCGTGGCCACCCGGTCGCGCGGGTCGGCGAGCGGCTCGTCGCGCAGAGGCAGTGAATGCAGCGGGTTGAAGCGGGGACGGCGCTTGCGCGTTCCGGCCTCCTGCTCGATCAGGCGCCACGGCCCGCCACGGCGTCCCCACTTCGCGGTCACCGCGGGATCCGGTTCGAAGTGCCAGTCGCCGTCGCGCTTCACCCACCCCTCCCGGATGAGCGGCGTGCGGAGGCGATCGCGGTGCATCACGAAGTCGAAGCCGAAGCGTCCCTTCACGCAGGTGGAACCCATGTTCGGGGTGCCTTCCTCGATCCACGGGCTGTTCACGCGGACGACGTCGTTGCCGCGCGTCTCGAGGTCGATCTGACACCCCACGCCGCAGTATGGGCACACACTGCGCGCGGACTTCTCCGGCATCCGCATGGACTCGGCCTGCATCTTGGCGAGCGGGATGATGTCGTGAATCGCACCGGTGGGACACACGCGGACACATTCGCCGCACCAGGTACAGCCCGCATGCTCGGGATCGCCATCCGCGCCCACGATGATCTCGGCGAACTCACCGCGCAGCGCCACGTCGAGCACGCCAACCACCTGGATATCCGCGCAGGCGCGTACGCAGCGCGTGCAGAGAATGCAGGTGGACATGTCATGCTGAATCAGCGGATCGCCTTCCCGCTCGTCGCCCATGCGGAAGGGCAGATCGGAGCGCCTGACGGTGGGAACGTTGTAGCGATGGACGAGCTGTTCGAACTCGTTGCGGCCTTCATGCTCGGGAATGTCGCTGGTGGGGTATCGCTCGAGCAGCATGCCGAGGACCGCTTTCCTGTTTTCCACCGCCGCAACCGATTCCGTGGTGACGACCTGTCCATCTTCGGCCGGCATCGCGCAGGCCGGGACGAGTTTCGGATTGCCCGCCACGGAGACCAGGCAGATCCGGCAATTGCCCACAATCGGCAACTTCGGATACCAGCACAGGGTGGGCACATCGATGTCGAGCGAACGGGCGGCATCCAGAATGGTCGCGCCCTGAGGAACGCTGACTTCGGTTCCATTGATCGTGAGCGTAGGCATGACGAATCACATCCCAGAGAGAAAGCGTCTTCCTTCTTCATAGATGTAACATCCGTTCCGGGCGCAGGCAAAGCAGCGGAGGATCAGCGTTGGCTATGGCGCGCTCCGCATCAGGATGAGTGCGGCTGCGCGCTCTCCGCTGGCGACCGCTCCTTCAATGAGCGGTACGGTGAGATAGTCTCCCGCCACCGTGACCGCCGGGCCCGGAGCGCGTGCCAGCTCGCGCACGAGCGCGCGGCCGTGAGCGTGAGCGGCTGCGAACCCCGGCTCCGGTATCGGCGATCCTTCCGCGAAGTGATAGAGCCGCGCGCGCGTGATGTGCCCGCGCACCGCGGGAATCAGCGCTTCCACCTCCGGCAGCATGGCGCGCGTGCGCTCGTCGGTGCTCGCGTCCGACAGCGTGTGAACCGCCCCGGGCGTGGGCCACGCCAGCACCACGTCGCGATCCGTCCACCCGGTCCGCGACCGCGCGCCGCACACGGCGCACGCGCTGACGATGCGCGCCCGCGACGCGTCGTGAAACAGCCCGAACGCCTGGCGCGGCATCGGCGTGTCGAGCGCGAGGGCCAGCGTCCATGTCGGTCGCAGTGGAATCTCGCGCAACCAGTCCAGCACGTCGGCATCCGCCGGCAGCAATCCGGCGAGCAGCGTCGCGGCCTGATGCGGGCTCGTGGCAACGATCACCCCGTCGGCACGCCAGGACCTGCCCTGCTCGCTCACGACGTCGAGTGCCGCGCCATCACGGTGAATCGCCGTGACCGTCGTGCCGCATTCAACCTGGATGCCGTGCAGCACCCCCTCCAGCGTGGCGGACCATCCGGTCACCGGCTCGAGTACAGTGCCTTCGCCGCCATAGCGGCCCAGCATGAGGAAGAACGCGAGCGCTGTCTCCTCGCCGCGCAGCGCATAGAAGCCGTTGAGCGGCGGTTCGACGAGCACGTCGGCAGCCTCGATGCCGATGTGCTGCGCGATGAAGCTGCGGGCGTCCACCGAATCGTGCGCAGGCGTGACGTGCGCGGCGCCGGCATCCAGCGCGCGCGCATGCGTCGCAAGAATGGGGAGGACGTAGCGGGCCAGGCGCATCTTGTCCATGGCGCCGATCCCGCCGAACGCGAGCAGGCTGCGGAGCGATCCGAATTGCAGCGGGTAGTGCACGCCTGCGCGAACGTAGGCATCACGGCCCCGCGCCGGCCGCAGCATGGTGTGGCGATCAGCGCCAAGCAGGTGCAGGGTGCGCGTGCACATCGTGGAGAGGAGCTGCGCGCCGGTATCAATCGTCACGCCGCCGAAGTCGTCGCTGCGCGCACGGCCGCCCAGCGTTGGCGCACGCTCGAGCAGCGTGACGGTCGCGCCGTGCGCGCGCAGTCGCGCCGCGGCGGCAACGCCGGCGAATCCACCGCCGATGACGATGAGATGTCGGTGATCGGTCATTGGCATGCGCGGGTCGAGGCGGAGGCACATTGCATGCGATGCACACGATGCGGATGCAGTGCGTGACGCGCGCGATGCGATGCACGCCGAAAAATTTCGTGAACAAAACCATTGCGTTGATTTTTCATCCTTTCTATATTCGCGCGGGAGCAATTAATGTGGCGCACATCGAACGAGGTTCGTGAGTGGCCCAAGCCCGTCGAGAATTTTTCAGCAGTACGTCAGCCGCGGCCGCGGCGGTTCGACTCGCGGCAGGCGGCGCGACGCCGCAGCCCCCGTCGCCCGCGCCGGCTTCGTCTCCCTCCTCTTCGCCAGCGGCTGCTACCAGCGACCACTCCTTCAAAGAACTCGCCATTCCCGCTCGCAGCACCACGACATCCGTCGAAGAACGCATTGCGGTCACGGATCGCGGGACTGTCATCGTGGGTCCCTTGCAGTTTGCAATCGATCAGCCGTGCTGCAATGGGCACGTCGATCGTCAACTCTTCAACGCGCCTCGCGGCAATGTACGAGTCACGGCGATGAGAACTTCACGCGGCGCGACGACATGGCGACAGCGATGAACGCGTCTGGTACGTTCGGCTCACGGACTGCGAGCACCGCTGGTCTGGACGCAAAGGGTCACGTCGCGCTGTGTAGCGATGGACGCGTGGGTTTCACGATCGTCGTGCGGCCCATGCCAGTGTGCAACTTCAGCTTCACGAGCCTCTCCGAGGCCGTGTAACCGCGTGCGGCGGGTTTCGGCCCGCGCACACCGCCGCCGATCCACCGGGGGACCGGCCGGCAGCCAAACTCCAGTACTGGAGAACATCAATGGCAGCGAAAAAGAAGGCCGCGAAGAAGAAGGCCACGAGAAAGACCGCCAAGAAGGGTGGTGCCAGGAAGAAGACTGCCCGCAAGGCGGCAAAGAAGCGGAAGTAAGGTGTATCGCGGTAGCAGTATGTAGTAGAACAAAGAGGCCGGCGCGATGTGCGCCGGCCCTTTGTTGTTCTTGTGTGACCCCGGTACTGATCAGGCAGCCCGGGGTTTTGCGCGCGGCGCTCGCGCCGTAGGCGGCGCGCTCCATTCGTATGACCAGAACGTGGGCTTGGGCTCCTCGCGTGTACCGCGCGAGATCACGATCCCGACGGGCTCGATACTCGCCTTCCGCTGTTGACTCTGCCGGCGCCGCCCGTTCTTTCGGGTGTGGCCGACCTCAATGGCTGCAGTCATACCTGATCTCCGTGGGAAATTGCCCCGGAAAAGCCCAAGGGCAATCCACCAGTATGAGCAGCAGTCATGCCATCTGGGTCACTCTACTTAAATAACTGTCACACAATGACTTAAGACGGAGACAGCCGGCTTGCACAAGCCGGCTGTCATGAAGTGACACGCAAATTCGAGGACATCCCGTGTCGAACTGCGACGCTGCCTGGCGACGCTACGCCACTGCTTTGCGAGCCAGAAAGGTGCCGTGATTCTGGGTTCCACCTTCGACCGTGATCTGCCAGCCCGTGTAGCGGGCGCGAAGCTCGTCGATCGGCATGACCATCTCGCCGTTGCTCCCCGTTTCTACGACGTGCACGCCGCCGTCGGTGGTGGCGTTCTGCAGGAGCTCGATGGCGTGGATGCGTTCGCTTGACGAGAGTCCGTGGAACGCCGCCGCGGCGCAGACTACGGCGTTGAGCGGCAGGTCCGGCGACCAATTGGCGAGATCCGTCATGACGCTTCGTACACGGCCGGTCAGCCCGACCTCGGTGGCGGCGTTCATGACGCGTTCCAGCACCTGCTCGGTGCTATCCAGCGCCGTGACCGCGCAGCCATTCGCCGCGAGATAGATGGCTGGTCCTTCCTCGCTGACCCCGGCGAGCAGCACGTGACCGTCGGGCGCGCTGCGCGCCGTGCGCACGATGGCACTGTCGGGGCGCATGCCCCAGCGCTCGGGGCGACTGAATTCCTTGATGGCTTTGAGTCTTCGACGTCTCCACGTCGCGAAGGCCGGAATGCGCAGCCGGGCCTTGATGATGCGGTCCACCTCCGCGCAGAGCAGCATCTCGGTGAGCGCGAGCTGGGCCTGTGACGTGAGCGTTTCCACCGCCTCCGCGCCAATTCCGAGAATCACGTGGCGCGGAACCGAATCCTTGTAGGTCTCTATTTCCCGGTCGACGTACAGCTCGTACTCGTGCTGCAGAGAGCGCGGTCGATGGGTCATGGCGGGGGAGTTGAAAAGACGGGATGAAACTACGGCTTTCTGGCTGACACGCAAGGGCTACACCGGTTCGACGTGCACCGTGACTTCGGACTCGCCGATCGCGCTGGCAATGCGTTCCTCCACGATATCCGCGATCTGGTGGGCTTCCTCGACCGTCGTTTTCCCGTCGACGGCGATGCTCACTTCCGCGAACAGCAGGCCCGATGGTGCCGAGCGGGAGCGGACGGTGCGCACTTCCCTGATGCTCGAGATCGCGGACAGCAGGCCGCGGATGGCATCGGCGTCCACGGCCCGTGCATCGACGAGCAGGGGCACGCTGCCGCGCGCGATCTGGTAACCGTTCCAGGCAATGACCAGCGCCACGGCAATGGCGAGCAACGGGTCCACGACGCCGTAGCCGGCGCGCGCCAGGAGGAGCGAACCGAGAGCGGCGGCCGTGACGTAGATGTCGCTCTGCGTGTGCGCCGCATCCGCGCTGAGAAATGCGCTGCGCAGCTCCTTCCCGCGGCGCCGCTCATACCAGACAACGAGCAGATTGATGCCCATGGTCGCCAGAATGAGTGCGAGCTCGACCAGCGATGGCGACTTGGGCACGTGTCGATTGATGACGTAGTTGATGCCCTCGCGCAGCAGTTCGAAGCACGAGATCGAGAGAAAGCCGACGATGGCGAGCGTGCCGAGCGTTTCGAACTTCTCGTGGCCGTAGGGGTGATCCTCATCGGGCCCACGCGCGGCGATGCGAACGAGCACGATGCCGACGATGTTATTGAGGAGGTCGAGTCCGGACTCGAGCGCTGCGCCGAGCACCGAGAGCGCACCGGTTCGCACCCCGACAATCACCTTGATGGCCACCACGACCAGATTCAGTGCGAGGATGACAACGAGCGTGCGGCGGACCGCGGGCGCATGAATGGCGCGGAATTCGTTCGTTGCGGAGGTCATGCGGGCGGCGGCGAGGAGGGGAGCACGAGAACAGTGTAATGATGGCGAACGGACGCGGAAAGCGGTGAGCCCTTCCACGCCCCACTACCCCGCCCTTGGGAATGGGCAATCGGGAACGGGGAATCGTGGGCATGGGGAATGGGGAGGCCGATTCCCTATTCCCACGATTCCCCGTTCCCGATTGCCCATTCCCCGGGGGCGGTGGTGGAAGCGATGGAGTAGTCGTCGCGCTCCGCGCCACGACTACTCCATCGCTTCCACCACCGCCCCCTTGATGTACCCGCTCTCCGGAATCGTCAGAATCTCCGGATGATCGAGGGGCTGGCCCCGCACATCACGCAGCGCGATGCGGCGCCCGCTGTCGGCCGCGGCGGCGGCGAGCATCTCGAGGAACCGCGCCAGCGTGAGATGGAAGCTGCAGCTCGCGGTGAACAGCATGCCGCCAGGGCTCAGCAGGCGCATGGCGCGCAGATTGATCTCCTTGTAGCCGCGGAGCGCGCCCGGGAGCGCGGCGCGCGTCTTCGCGAAGGCGGGCGGATCGAGCACGATAGTCTCGTAGCGGGCACCCGCGCTCTCCTGAGCACGCAGATAGTCGAACACGTTCGCTTCCACGAACTCGATGTTTCCCAGGCCGTTGAGCGCGGCGTTCGCCCGCGCGCGCGTGATCGCGCCGGCCGACGAGTCCACCGCAATCACCTGCTCGGCACGCCGGGCCAGATGCAGGGCGAACGATCCGTGATAGGAGAAGCAGTCGAGCGCCCGTCCCCGCGCCAGCGCACCCGCCACTTCGCGGTTCTCGCGCTGATCGAGAAACGCGCCGGTCTTCTGGCCATCCCACGGCGCCGCGAGGTAACGCACGTCTCCCTCGCGCACCTCGATCTCGTGCGGCACCTCACCCGCGAGCAGCACCGTCTCGCGCGCAAGCCCTTCCTTCTCCCGCACGGCGGCATCGTTGCGCGCCAGTATGCCGGCGGGCGACAGCAGCTCCTCCAGCGCGACGATGATGTCCTGGCGAAAGTGCTCCACACCCGCGCTCAGGAGCTGGATGACGAGCCAGCGATCGTACCGGTCCACAATGAGCGATGGACAACCGTCTGCTTCGCCGTGCACCAGGCGATACGCGTTCGCGCGGCTGGCGAGCGGCGCGCGGCGCTGGATGCCCCGCGCCAGCCGATCCCGCCACCACGATGCGTCGATCGTGATGTCCGCATCGCGCTCCAGGAGACGCAGCGAGATCTCCGACTGTGGGCTCCAGAGCGCGCGCCCCAGCGGATAGCGCTCCTCGTCCATCACGAGTACCGCGTCCGCCGGTCCGGAGGGCCGCACCGCGAGATCACTGCGGTAGATCCACGGGTGACCGTGCACCCAGCGGCGCGCACCTTTCGGTGTGACGATGGCGTAGGATGACATGCCGGGAAAGCTATCGACGACGCGTGCATCGGCGCGCCACGACGAGGCTTCGCCTGGAAACCCGGACTGGCCGTTCGGCCGTACGGTCATGCATCATGGAGGATGCTGTTGCCGCGTGCCTCCCTCGGCCGACGCGCGCCAGCGGCATCGTGACACGCGCATCCCGCAATGCCATGTACGCTACCTGCCTCTACTGCAATACGCATCTTGGCACGAACGACGAGATCCCGGCGTGTCCTGTGGGACGCCGCCTGGCGTTCGACCCCGCTCGGGGACGGCTCTGGGTGGTGTGCACGCGATGCGGGTGCTGGAACCTCACCCCGCTCGACGAACGATGGGAGGCGCTCGACCGGTGCGAGCGTCTGTATCGGGGAACGCGGCTCAGGGTGTCCACCGACAACATCGGCCTCGCGCAACCCAGGCCCGGCTTCGACCTGATTCGCATCGGACCGGCGCTCTTTCCTGAAATCGCATCGTGGCGGTATGGGGCGCGCGTTCCGCTCTCCCGTGGCACCCCGACGGCGGGACTCCTGCGCCGCGGTGGACGCTTCATCGCGCGCCACGCCGGACACGCCTTCGCCGCATACGCCTCGTCACTTGGCTTGAGCGACGACACGCTGCTCCGGATGCACACATTCGGGCGCGAGGGCACGCTGCTGGCGCGCGCTCGCTCGGCACATGGAGAGTCCGTCCGCATCCGGTATGGCCATCTCCGCCATGCGGAGCTGCTCCGGCCCGACCGTGATGCACCCTGGCGACTCGTCGTGCGCCACGATGAAGGCATTGCCGTGCTCACCGAGAAGGCGAGCCTGCAGACGGTCGCGAAGCTGCTGGCAACGCTCAACGGCGGTGTCGCGCTCACGAGCGATGTGCGAACCGCCATCGGCAAGCTGGACGATGCCGGCGATCCGGATGGCTACTTCTCCCGCGTGGCCTCGCTCACCCTGCGCACGTCGTGGGGCCGCCTTCCCGATATTCGCGACGTCGATGCGGGATTTCCGATTGGCGACTCGTTCGCGGAGCGGCTCGCCGTGCGACTCGCCAGTCGATCATTCTGGGCACGCGGCGGCACCGGCAGCGAACTGCGCACGCCGCTCTACCGGTTGCCTGTCGCCGATCGCCTCGCTCTGGAAATGGCGGCGAACGAAGATGAGGAGCGTCGTGCCCTCGCGGGCGAGCTGCAGGCGCTGCGCGATGCGTGGCGCGAAGCCGAGGAGATCGCGGCCATCGCGGACGAGCTCTTCACTGATGAAGTCTTCGACGCATTCAAGCGCGAGTACTTCGCCAGGCAGGGCGTCGCGAAATAGGCGCGCGGGCGGCGCGACCGGCAGAAAACTCCGGACGGTCGTGAATCGTCAGGGAAGAGCTTGGTGTTGCGGCTGCGCGCACCTGAATATCTGGCGCGACGCTCCGGCTGCCGGTACTATCGGACACCGCAGTATCGACGGCTGCTGGCTTCGGGGCCCCTCGACCCGCCGGCAATTCCCGCAAGGCACATGAGCAGACGACTGAGCGACCTCTCGCTGCGGTGGTGCGCACTGACTGTACTGCTTCTGGCATCGCCGCCCATGCTTCGCGCGCAATTCTCTGTCGTGAATGGAATCGCTCGCTCGGGGTGTCTCTCGTCCCATTCCGGCCGATTCCGTGGTGCCCGTCCTCGTGTACGTCACGGCTGATCCCACGGCGCCTGCGGGCGGTGCCAGGCGCAGTCGTCCGCGTGCCGACAGCAGCATGCTGCCGAACGTGGCAGTGATCGCGCAGGCAGTTGCCGAGCAGATTCGGAGCACGCTTGGTGAGCGTGGTGATACGCTCCCGTCCGGCGCGCCTGCGATCAGCTGGCGCAGCCTCGCCGCTCCAGTCGTCACGCACAGCCACAGCGTGATTGCGCAGCGTGATCCGATCCAGGTTCCCGCGTTCACGCTCGCCATTCCCTGGATCGAATCGGAGCAACTGCAACATCCGGTACCCCCGGAGTATCCACACGATGCCCTGATGGAAGGCGCCCAGGCGACCATCTATTTCCGGTATGTCGTGGACACGTTGGGGCGCGTAGACCCCCGCTCTGTCCGTGAAGGGAGAGACATGGCATGGCTGCCGCCAACCCTGCACCTCCACGATTTCTACACGAAGTTCGCTCAGGCTGCACGCGTGGCGCTGCTCCAGTGGAAGTTCCGGCCCGCACGCGTGGGTGGCTGTCCTGTCGCCGTGTCTGTCGCGCAGAGCTTCATGTTTCGCGTCCGGGGACTTGGGAACGTACCCTGGCGCTTCGAGACTCCATGACGCGACCCTTCAGCGCGAGCAACCACATGCGTGTCGGTCCAGTTCTCTCGTGCCTGCTCGCGGCCGCCTGCGCCGCGCCCCGCATCGCGCCGGCCATCTCGCCGGGGTCACCCGGCCATCGCACTCGCAACGTCGTGCTCATCGTCACCGACGGCATGCGCTGGCAGGAGATCTTCCGCGGCGCAGACTCCGCGCTCATGCACCGGGCCCATGGCGGTGTGGATGACACCACGGCGCTCCGCCGCCAGTTCTGGCGCGAAACCACGGCGGAACGACGCACGGCGCTCATGCCGTTCCTCTGGAACTTCATCGCCCAGCGCGGACTGATCTACGGTGACGTGGATTCCGGAAGCGTCGCGACCGTCACCAACGGGCTCAAGTTCTCGTATCCCGGCTACAACGAGATGCTCACGGGGCACGCCGATCCGCGCATCAACAGCAACAGCGCCGGACCGAATCCCAACGTCACGGTGTTCGAGTGGCTGAGCCATCGCCCCGGATTGCAGGGCAGTGAAGCCGCTTTCGGAACCTGGTCGGAGTTCGACGACATCTTCAATCGCGAGCGCAGCGGCCTCCATGTTCGCGCGGGCTGGGACCAGCCCTTCGACGGCACGCTCACGCCACGTGAGGCGCTGATCAACAAACTCTACGCGACGAGCACGCAGTTCTGGAGCGATCTGGCCTGGGATTCATTCGGTCATGTGTCTGCCATGGATTATCTCCAGCGACACGCTCCGCACGTTCTGTTCGTGGGGTACGGCGAAACCGACGAATGGGCGCACATGGGGCGCTACGACCACTACCTCGCTGCCGCGCACCAGGTGGATGCGTTCATCGCCGATCTCTGGAACACCATGCAGAGCATGCCGGAGTATCGCGGCAGCACGACGTTCATCATCACGACGGACCACGGTCGCGGCGGCGGTCTCGATTCATGGCGCGACCACGGGCAGGACGTCGAGGGCGCCGAGGACATCTGGATTGCGGTGCTGGGTCCCGACTCTCCCGCACTCGGCGAACGCACGCGCACCGCGACCGTGACCCAGAGTCAGATCGCGGCCACGCTCGCGGCGCTGCTCGGAGAGGACTACCACGCGGCGGAGCCGCAGTCCGCGTCCCCGCTGCCCGACGTGATCCGGGTGCGCTGACGCGCCGGGCGTGCGCTCCCTACTGCGTGCCGAGGCCGCCGCGCCCGGCAGCCGTCACGAGCGTCCGCATCGCGGGCACGACCGCGAGATGCAGCAGCGCGGCCGGCCGGTCCGCCCGTTCCAGCAAGGCGAGCGTTTCACTCGTCCACTGCGGTGGCGCGGGAGTGCCGCCGGCCAGATAGCCGAGGGCCTGCTCGCCCACGGCGCCGAGCGCCGCGAGGTTCGCGCTCGCGCTGTCGGCGTCGTGCACGAGTGGCGCGCTCGCCGCGAGTGAATCGAGCCGGGCCGGGAGCGCACGCCACCGCGCGAACGTCTGCTCCAGCGCCTCACGGTCCGCCTGGTACGACGGCGTGTCCTGCAGCAGGCCCAGCACCTGCGTGCGCAGCACCCTGCGCTCCGGCGCGTCAGGCGTGACGATGTCGCCAAGCGCGGTGAGCGGCGTGAGCGGCGACGTGCGCCGCCCGCGCATGTGGCCACCGAGACTCACCGGCTCCACCAGGCGCGCGAGATCGCGCAGCACCTCATCGTCCGGAGTGTTCGCCAGCCGGCGCAGCATCTTCTCCGGGCCCGCCAGCTGTTCGACGCCAAGCTGCTCGAGGGCCACGTTCGTGACGGCCAGTCGCCGGTACATGTCGTCCACATCCGTCACGTGTTGCGGAGACCACAGTCGTTCGGCGATGGCCGCGGTTCGCGGCCAGATGCGCGAGTCGATGTTCTCCGGCGTCACCAGCTCGCCCCACATGCACACTTCGCCGCCCAGGATGCGACTGACCTGATCGGCGTCGAGCCCCGCATCGGCTGGCAGCGGATCCGCACTGTAATACTCCCCGGCGCTCCGCATCGCATCCAGATAGTATGGCGCGGAGAGGATGCCCTGATAACCCTGCTTCGCGCCCTCCGCGAGCGACTGCACGCCGCGCCACGACTGGACGATCACCGTCTTCGGCAGTCCGGGCGTCATGATCTCGTCCCATCCCACCATGCGGCGGTGATGCTGCTCCAGGATGCGCGCGAGACGCTTGTTGAAATACACCTGCAGTGCGTCGTTGTCCTTCAGCTTGTGGCGGCGCATGAATGCCCGAATGTGCGGACTGTCCTTCCACTGGTGGCCGTTCACCTCATCGCCACCCACGTGCCAGTACCGGTCGGGGAAGAGCTTCACCATCTCGCCCACGAAACGGTCCAGGAAGCGATAGACGGACTCGCGCGTCGGATCGAACACCGGATCGAAGACGCCGAAGCGTTCCTCGAGCGTGTACGGGCCGGGCGCGCTGGCGAGCCGGGGATAGCCCACGAACCACGATGCGGAATGTCCCGGCATGTCGAACTCGGGCACGACCCGAATGCCACGGTCGCGCGCGTACTCCACGATGTGGCGAATGTCGCTCTGCGTGTAGTAATGCCCGTGCGAGCCCATCTCCTGGAGCTTCGGATACAGCTTGCTCTCCACGCGAAATCCCTGATCATCACTCAGATGCCAGTGCAGCACGTTCAGCTTGACCGCCGCCATGGCGTCCAGATTGCGCTCGATGACGCCCACGGGTTCCCAGTGGCGCGAGACGTCAATGAGCAGCCCGCGCCAGGGGAAGCGGGGCGCGTCGGCAATGTGCGCATAGGGCAGCGCGGCGCCGCCCGGGTCCAGTTCCACGAGCTGCAGCAGCGTCTCCAGGCCGCGCAACGCGCCCACCACCGTCCGCGCGCGCAGGACGGCACCGCCGCCGGACACATCGAGCGTATACGACTCGTTCTCCGCGGGGGACTGCACACGCTCACCCGCGCCAGCCACGTCCACCACGAGCGATGCGGCATTCAGCCTGCGCGAGAGCGTATCGACGATCGGTACACCGGCGCGCTGTTGCAGGCGCACCCGCATGCGCTCGATCCCGCGACGCAGCCGGCCGTCGATAAAGTGCGCGGCCGCAATGCTGAAGGTGCTGTCGATCCGGAACGATCCCGGTCCGAAGCGGATCGAGGCCGGCACCGGCATGAGATTGCGCGTAGCGCTCGTGTCGGGCGACTGGGCCGCGAGCAACGAGGCGGCAAGGAACGGTGGCGCGATGAGGGCGAGAAGACGCATCAGAGGCGGGGGCTAGCGGGGAAGCATCTCGAGGGTGAGCACTTCGAACGGCATGAGACGGAAGGCGTGCTCGCGGCCCGCGCTCAGCGTGAGCGGCGGCCTGGCGGAGTCCGCGCGCCACGGGCTGCGTGCGATGTAGCGCCGGGGCGCATGCTCGGGAAGCTCGAAGGCGCGCCCCACATCGAGCGCGATGGTGGCGGGCGTGTTTCCGGGGTTGCGCAGTGTGAGAATTGCCCTGGCGGGAGACCAGGCAGCCCATCCATACGGCTCCAGTCGCATGGGGTCGCCGCCTACCCAGTGCGTGTCCACGAGCGTCGCGGCATTGCGCCGCGACCAGCGTGCGGCTTCGGCCAGCGTGTCCCAGTCGCCGGGAGAGAGCAGCGAATGCGTGATGTACATCTCCTGCAACTGCGTGCCGCTCCCGAAGTAGGAATGCACTTCCGAGGGGAAGTCGTGCTGTGGATCGGTGTTCAGATTGCGCGCCTGCTTCGCGTAGATCATCCCGTGCAGCATGAGCGAATTGAGCGGAAAGAGCATGCCGGCGCGCACCACATGGTCGTACGTGTCCTGATCGCGGTACGTGATCCAGCGCTGGCGGTCGGATCCCACGCCTGCGAAATCATGGTCGTCACCTCCCCGCCAGATCGAATCGGCGTAGCGCAACCAGAATGGCGATGGATACGTGCCCGTCGTGAGATTGACGAACAGGTCGGGCTTCTCGTCCCGCAGCTCCCCAATCAGGTGGATGGCGGCATCGAAGTCGCTGTCGAATGCACTGCCCGGAATCGTGTTGGCGGCGTCGCCCGTGCCATCGAACTTGAACTGATTCACGCCGTAGCGGCGAATCATTTCGCGGCACGTGTCGCGAAAGCGCTTGTAGTACACGGGGCCCGACAGCGCGAATCCGTCCTGATTGGTCTCGAAGCCCTGTGCGCGCCCGTATTGCAGCCGCTCTTCACGCGGCTTCCCGTATCCGCCCCACGGCGACATCCAGACGCCGGGGTCCGCGCCGTACCGCTCGGCGGCTGCGCGAACCTTCGTGAAGCCATCGGGGAATCCCGGGTTGAAATGCCAGAGCGTTTTGGGGTCGTCCCAGCCATCGTCGAACAGGAACGAATCGAGCGTCACGTTGCGCTTCTCGTGCAGCTCGGTGCCGAAGCCGGCAATGGCATCGAGCGCATCCGCTTCGGTGTAGCGTCCGAAATAGCCGATGTCGTACCACGAGTTGTAGTGCAGAAAGGTGCGGTACGGATGCGCGCGTTCCCGCTCGACGTAGGCGAGGAAATCACGCCGCTGCTGGCCCGGTCGCGTGATGCCAACCACGGATGACAGCGTGAGTGCCGCGCCCTGGCGCAAGGGAATGGAGCGGCGGATGCTGCACTGCACGCGGTCGCCATCCACGCGACTCGTGGAAAGCGGATGCTCGAAGGCGAAGAACGCGTTGCCCGACACGACGGGGCTGCCGCGCACGAGGCCGGTGACCATGGGTTGCGGCGCGTGCAGATCCACGAGGGTGATGTCACGGAGCGGCACGTCGGCGCCCGAGCTCGCCAGCGTGAGTTCCTGTCGCATGTAGTGCGATCCGTCGCGCAGGATGCCGCGCCACGTCGCGCTCACCTGTCCCGTGCTGTCGCGCAGCGCAATGCTGAGCTGGCGGCCGCCGACGCGATCGGCGGCGCGCGACGCGCCGGGCGCCGGCTCGAGCGCCGCCGCGACGGGAGCGCCGGTGATCGTCATCGCGTCCGAAACGATGGTGCTGCCATTCGCGAGACGCAGTGAGAACACGTGCTCCGGCACGGGCAGCTCGACTCCATTGATCCTGTCGCGCAGTCGCGCACAGCGGAGCTGGCCGTCGGTCATCGTCCAGACGCATTCGATGGCGTCATTGGCCAGCGTGAGCTCGCTTCCGGCGGTCGTCAACGTTGCGGCGTGCAGGCCGGCGACGGGGTTGCCGAGCGCACGCACGCGGCGCGACCCCACGCCGAGGGCCAGGCCGAACGCCGCGCCACGCTCGATGAATTCCCGGCGGTTGACAGCGGACGCCTCCTTGCGCGGACCATCCGGGTGCGACGTCATGCGGGAATTCCTCCGAGTGCGGTGCGCAGCGAACGCGCTGCGGCCTCCGGGTTGTTCGCGCCGAACACGGCGCGCAGGACAGCGACGCCGCGAGCGCCCGCGGCGAGAACGCTGTGCGCGTTGCCGGCATCGATACCGCCGATGGCTACAGCAGGCAGGCCGCACGCGCGAATGAAATGCGCGAGCCCATCGAGACCGATGGCCGGTCCGGCGTCCATCTTGGATGGCGTGGCGAAGACAGGGCCAATGCCCACGTAGTCGGCGCCAGCCGCGCCGGCGACCTCGGCGTCCACACCAACCGACGTGCCGATGATGAATCCGGCCGGCGTGATGCGGCGTACCGCTGCGACCGGCAGATCATCGGCGCCAACGTGGACACCGGTGGCGCCAGCGGCGAGCGCGACATCGACGCGGTCATTGATGATGAGCGGCACGCTGGCGGGAAGCGCGGCACGCAGCGCCCGCGCCACTTCCACCTGCATCCGCGCATCCACATCTTTGAGCCGCACCTGGATCATCGTCGCGCCACCGCGCACGGCGGCGGCCGCTCGCGCCACCAGGCCGTCGCGTCCATCGCGCAGATGATCCGTGATGGCAATCAGCGTGAGTGAATCAGGATCAAGCATGCATCAACGACATGGGTAACACACGCGTCCGGGCCGTGCGCGGAGCAACCACCGTGGACCGCGACGAGCCGCAGCTCGTGCGCGCCGCGACACGCGAATTGCTCGAGCACATCATGGCCCGCAACACGTTCGACAGGGACGACATCATCAGCGTGATCTTCACGGTGACCGACGATCTGCGGAGCGAGTTTCCGGCGCGCGCGGCGCGGGAGCTGGGCTGGAGCGACGTCCCCCTCCTGTGCACGATGGAGATTCCGGTACCCGGTGCGCTGCGACGGTGCATCCGGGTGCTGATTCACGTTGATGCGGCGTGCGCGCGGGAAGCGATCGCGCACGTGTACCTGCGCGGAGCGCGTGAGCTGCGCCCCGATCTCGCTTCGGAAAGCTAGGCCGTCCCGGCGCGGCTCGCTACCGTCTGGGCCGCTGCTGTTCGTGCCTGATTTCCTCCTTTGCCTGGGTGTGCTCCTTGAACGTCGTGCGGAATTCGTGATGCCCATCCGGGCGCGCCACGAAGTAGAGATACGGAACGGATGCCGGATAGAGCGCCGCTTCGATACTGGCGCGGCCGGGTGAGGCGATGGGCCCCGGCGGCAGCCCCGGATGCCGGTAGGTGTTGTAGGGGGACTGCACGTCGAGATCCTTGAACGTGACGTGTTCGTGATGCTCGCCGAGCGCGTACTGCACCGTGGGGTCGGCCTGCAGCGGCATGCCGAGCCGCAGCCGGTTGTGGTATACCGCGGAGATCACCGGCCGTTCCTCCGGCAGCACGGCTTCCTTTTCGACAATGGAGGCGAGCGCAATGATATCGTTGCGGCTCATCGCGAGCTGCTGCAGGCGCCCGGTCCAGGCGGGCTGCCAGACGGTTTCGAAGCGCTCCACCATCTCGCGCACCGCCGCGCGCGGCGTCGTGTTGTACGCGAAGCTGTACGTGTCGGGAAAGAGGTAGCCTTCGAGCGTGGGCGTGGGGAGGTCGAGCTGGTGCACGAGCGCGGTGTCGCGCACCGCCGCGCGCACCGAGTCCAGCGGCGCATCCAGCACGCGCGCCAGCGCGGGCACGATCTCGCGCAGCGACCATCCCTCGGGAATCGTGAGTCGCCGCTCGAGTCCCTGTCCCGCCCGCAGTGCGTTGACGAGCGAATTCCAGCTTCGTCCATGCCGCAGGAGATACGTGCCCGCCTTGATGTCGCGGTCGCGCCCGGTGAGGCGCGCGTACCAGCGAAAGAGGGACGGCGATGACACGAGGCCGGCGCGACCGAGCGAATCGGCGGCGACACGAAAGGTCGCGCCGTTGGGGATCGTGACCCGTACGACCAGGCCGCTCGGCGTGCCACCGCACGCGCCGGACAGCGCGAGCGCGACGACCGCCACGATCGCCGCCGCGAATCCGAGGCGCCGTCTTCTACGGCGCCAGCTGGAGCGCATGCTGGAGGAGAATCGTCGCTGCGAGCGCATCCACATCACCCTTTCGCCCTCGCGTCGAGCCGCCCATCGCTTTCACCGCGCGCAGCGCGATGGCCGTGGTGTATCGCTCATCAACGAAGGATACCGCGAGCCCGGTGCGCCGTTCCAGCTCCGCGCCAATGCGTCGCACCTCGAGCGCACGCGGCGTCTCCCGGCCGTCATCGTCAAGTGGCAGACCCATGACGAATGCGACGGCCTCCAGTGCCGCGGCGCGGCGCACGAGTTCGGCGATGGGCGGGCGCTTTCCGGCGCGCCGCGTCACGAATCCCGCGGGTGATGCAATGGTCCTGGTGGGATCGCTGATGGCGAGGCCGATGCGCTTCTCGCCATAGTCAACGGCGAGCACACGGCCCGCGCTTTCCGGGAATGACGCGGCCGGCGGCCGTGTCATCCCTGTGCCATTGTCGCGAAGAACTCCTTGTTGTTCTTCGTCCGCTGCATGCGCTGCAGCAGGAACTCGATGGCCTCCGCGGGCGGCATGTCGCCAAGGAAGTTGCGCAGCAGATAGACCCGGTTGAGCTCCTCCTGCGTCAGCAGCAGCTCCTCCTTGCGCGTGCCCGAGCGCTGGATGTCGATGGCCGGGAACACGCGCCGGTCGGCGATCTTCCGGTCGAGCACCAGCTCCATGTTGCCCGTCCCCTTGAATTCCTCGAAGATCACCTCGTCCATGCGCGAGCCCGTCTCGACGAGCGCCGTCGCGATGATCGTGAGGGATCCACCGGTGTCGATGTTGCGCGCGGCGCCGAAGAAGCGCTTCGGCTTGTGCAGCGCGTGCGCATCCACGCCGCCGGAGAGAATCTTTCCCGAGTGGGGCACTACCACGTTGTGGGCCCGCGCGAGACGGGTGATCGAGTCGAGCAGGATCACCACATCCTTCCCGTGCTCCACGAGCCGCTTGGCCTTCTCGATCACCATGTCCGCCACCTGCACGTGGCGATCGGCCGGCTCGTCAAAGGTGGAGCTGATGACTTCCGCCGGCACGTTCTCCTGCATGTCCGTCACTTCCTCGGGACGCTCGTCAATGAGCAGCACGATGAGCGTGACTTCCGGGTGATTCTCGATGATGGCGTTCGCCATCTTCTGCATGAGGATCGTCTTGCCGGCGCGCGGCGGCGCCACGATGAGCCCGCGCTGTCCCTTGCCGATGGGCGCGATCAGGTCCACCACGCGCATGCTGATGTCCGCGTCCTTCGGCTCCAGTCGCAGCCGCTGATCCGGATAGCGCGGGCGCAGGTTGTCGAACGCGATGCGGTGTTTGGCCTGATCAGGGTCTTCATTGTTGATCGTCTCGACCTTGAGCAGCGCCAGATAACGCTCGCCTTCCTTGGGAGGACGCACCTGTCCCGCCACCGTGTCGCCGGTGCGCAGATCGAAGCGCTTGATCTGCGACGGGGACACGTAGATGTCGTCCGGGCCGTAGAGGTAGTTCCAGTCCTGGCTGCGCAGGAACCCGTAGCCCTCGGGGAGGATCTCAAGCACGCCCTCGCCACGCAGCACGATGTCCGAGTCGAGCAGATTCTGCTCGATCCGGAAAATCAGGTCCTGCTTACGCAGCCCCGAGAAGTTCGAGATATTGAGATCCTCGGCCATGGTGTGCAGCTCGGCCACGGACTTCTGCTTCAGCTCGGTAATGTCCACGGACTAGAGCTCCGAGAGCGGCGCGGCACCGCGTGAGGCGACGGGGTGAAATGGGTGCGCGCGCGGTGCACAGGGGTCCCGTTGCCGTGCTTGCAATGCAGCACGGAGGACCGGATGGCGCGGGGCGCGAATGAGGAGCGAGTCGGTGAAGGACGTGCTGTGGGAGTCGCCAAGGTAACGTCGGCCAAAAAGGCGGTCAAGAGTGACCGAGCTTGCTGTAACAGAATACTTTACGTACTGGCGAAATCTGGAACTGGGAGATCGGCGGATACTCGAAGGTCTGGTGGCGCCCGGGCATGCTGCCCCGTCACCTGCCCTCGAGCGCCGGATCGCCGAGTGGGACGGGTATCACTACTGGCAGGAGGCCCCGGAAGGGCGGTGGCTTGTCCTCGTCAGCGAGGCGTCGCGACCAGGCGAAAGGTGGTGGCTGCATGCGGCGCTACTGCTGATCACCCTGGGCACCATGACCATTGGCGGAGCCGTGCTCGCGGGCGTGACCGGCGTCTGGTTTCATCCGTCGCTCGCCGAGCTCCGCGCCGGCATTCCGTTCTCTCTCCCCCTGCTTGCAATCCTGCTGGCGCACGAATCGGGCCACTACGTGGCAGCGCGGTACTATCGCGTGAACACCAGCCCGCCGTTCTTCATTCCGTTCCCGGCGCAGTGGAACATCATCGGGACCATGGGCGCCTTCATCCGGATCCGCTCTCCCGTCTTTGACCGGCGTACGCTCTTCGACATTGGCGTTGCGGGACCGATCGCGGGCCTCGTCGTCGCGATCCCGGTGCTGCTCATTGGTCTCGCGTTGAGCACACCTGCGCCTCGAGGTCCCGTGATGCCGCTTGCCGGTCAGTACATTCCGTACGCCGACGGGGTTCTGTTCATTGGCAATTCGCTGTTGTTGAGCGGGTGCCGGCTGGTGCTTGGGCTGCACGGTCCGCTGCACCTGCATCCGGTGGCCATTGCCGGCTGGGTGGGTGTGCTCGTCACGTCGCTCAATCTGCTGCCGCTGGCGCAGCTCGACGGCGGGCACATCGCGTTCGCGATGTTCGGGCGCGCCCAGACCTGGATCGCGCGCGTGTTCTGGCTGCTGCTCATCCCGCTCGGCTACCTCTGGTGGTACGGCTGGTGGCTGTGGGCCGTGCTGGGTCTGCTCATCGGGCGGGGGCGGCTCTCGCACCCCGTCCTGCTGGCCCCGGAACGCAAGCTGGATGGGCGACGACAGATGGTCGGGTGGCTGGCGGTGGCGATCTTCGTGGCGACCTTCATGCCGCTACCCTGGCTGCCGATGTTCTGACGGTCACTCAGGAAACGCCGGGCAGAAATGGGGTCACAGAAATGGGGTCAGAGGCTGCGCAGCCTCTGACCCCATTTCCCCATTTCACTCTCCGTGCTGCGGGCAGATGCGCGAGGCGGGATTCGAACCCGCGACCTTCGGCTCCGGAGGCCGACGCTCTATCCAGCTGAGCTACCCGCGCAAAACGCACAAAAGGAGCGCGCGGGCTCCTCTTGTGGATAGTCGGGGCGAGTGGATTTGAACCACCGACCTCCTGGTCCCGAACCAGGCGCGCTAACCGGGCTGCGCCACGCCCCGCCGACGCCGATCCTGTGGAACCTGGTGGCGTCATGGCGCGCCCGGAGAGACTCGAACTCCCAACCTTCTGATCCGTAGTCAGATGCTCTATCCAATTGAGCTACGGGCGCCCGTTGATTTCTGAGATGCAACGGCGGACGTGTCCGAGCCGCGGGACACATCCGCCGTCAACATGGGGATAGTAGCCGAGCCGTAGAGACGCGTCAAGACCACCAGGCACCAGGCACCCATTGCGTACGACAGCCAGTAGGCAGGCATGAAAAAACCCCCAGGGAGATCCTGGGGGCTCTCTCATTTCATGCGCCTGCCAGTTTTCGTGCGCCTACCGGTTAGCCGTGTTGTCCAGCTTGGGCACTGCGGACCCGCTGGTGGCGGTGATGTCGCCTCTGGCGGTCACGGTATAGATGTGCCCCGCGGAGAAGGACACCCCCGTTCTCGTGATCGCGTCCGTGCTCGATCCCGACGTCCGCGTGGCGAGGTTGTAAAAGCCCTGCGGAACCGCCGTGTAGTCGCCGGCCGCCTTGTAGGCTACCTCGGATCCGACCGCGGTCTCCACCCCGGAACTGTCCCCCGTGGCGTAGAGCGTCATGGGATCCGCGTTGGCAATGGCATTGACAAAGCGCACATAGGCAACCGTGTAGTCCACGGCCGGTAGCGGATCCTCCACGACGAACGCGTCCACGGTCTTGGCTGTGGTATCGTAGATGCCGCTCTGATAAAACGAGTAGCGCTTGCCGTCTTCCAGGCTCGTCGAGACGCTCGAGATGGCGAGATTCTTGTCCACGGAGTCAGCGATCCTGCCGCTGAGGGTGTAGGTTCCCGGCGTGATGCCGGCGTAGTTGGCACCCGCACCAGCGCTGCCGTAGGTCGTCCCGTTGTTGGACTCGACAGAATCGGTGGAGCTGATGGCGGTCATCTTCGTATCGTTGGCGTAGAAGTTCACGCCGGGCGAATTCACGCCGAAGTTGAAGAACATGACAGCGGCGCCGGGCGAGGCCGACGTGATATCCTGGACGCCGTTCTTGGTGCAGGACGCCAGCATTGCGGCGCCGAGCAGGAGGGCGATTGATCTGAATGTCATGGCCGGGTCAGGGTTGAGTAATCCACAGCGGCTTCGTGTGATAGTCCAGCGCGAGGGCGCCGATGGCCGCCAGTCCCGTCTGGTTCCACACGTATTCCGAGTTGTACCGTGGCCGCACGCGCTGGACGAGCTGCCCATTGTTGTCGACATAGAGCACCGCCGGAGGGGTGAATCCTCTGAAGATCTCCATGCCGCTCTCTTCGTCCGTGTAGTGGTAGCGGCGCATGTCCATCCACAGCTCGTCGTGTCCCCAGCCCCAGAGCGCGATGTACTTCTGCGACAGGATATGGGACAGCGTGAGATTGCCTGCGCTCGGGACGATCGCGGGGTTGGCGAGGAAGGCATCCTTCTCCGCCCCCGTGATCTGAGTCGGCGTCTGCCCCGCGTCGTTGTTCCGCGCATTCACGAAGTCGATGTGTGCGGCGATGCCTTTCGTGTATGCATCGAGCGCCGTCGCCCGGTCTCCCTTGCGGTACGCGGCTTCCGCCTTGATGAACTGCAGCTCCGCGTACGTCATGATCGGTATCTTCGCCTTGTCGTCGAAGATGTACCGGCCAGGCTGCTGCGATCCACCGCGAGCCGGATAGCCGAAGAAGTTGTCCGGCTGCTCGGAGCTGCTCAGCGCACCGTACCCGACAACGTTGGGATCCAGCCCGCGATACGCGCCATCGGGTGACGGTGCGAGCATGCGGCTCATGCGCGGATCCACGGCGCCGCCGAATTCCGTGCCGTTCATCAGGTTGACGATGAATTGCGTCTGGCGGCGGTTGGTGATGTTGTCTCTCGTGCGCCCCATGAAGTTCCGGTCGTCGTTGCCGGTCTGGTTCGGATACGTCATCAGCGCGTCGTCCGACTCGTTCCGGAACGACGAATCGACCATCGCGATGATGCTGTCCGGGTTGTACGACGATTTGTTGGAGAAGTGATTGAGGTTGAGCGCCAGCATGCCGTACGCCAACCGCAGCCACTTGGTGCGGTCGCCGTTGTACACATGGTCGCCAACGGCCAGGTATCCCTGGTCGACGGCGCCGTCTGTGCGCTGCAGCAGATCGATCGCCTGGTGCAGGAGACTGTCCACCTCGAAGTACGCGTACTGCTGCGAGTCGTAGTCGAAGGTGGTGCGCGTGGCGTCGAAAGCCTCCTTGATGATGACCTCGCCGTGCATGTCGGTGACGGCCTGCCACCCCCATGCCTTGAGGATCATCCCGACGCCGAGCAGGTCCCAGCGCTGCTCGGCCTGGGCAATGTTGTTCATGTCGACCAGGTTCTGCCCGAGCGACCAGTACACGTCGCGCCATTGCTCCCCGGACGCATCGCTCGACGGGACGTATCCCATGCGCGCCCAGGAGTCGATGCTGCTGCCAGGGAGATACCACTCCTGCGTGTACTCCCCCACGTAGATGCCGTCGTACAGCGGGGAGGTCGCCATCCAGTGCAGCATCGGCGGCAGGTAGAGATTCGCCGACACCGTTTGCGGGGCGTTCGGGTTGGTATTGACGTCCAGAAAGTCCTTGCAACCCGCGGGCACCCACAACAGCCCTATCAGGAGCACTGCGTAAAGTCTCTTCATCGGCTTCTCGTTGTTCGGTGTGGGTCGAGCACAGTCACATTGACGGGAACCGCGAGGTTGGGGGGCGCCGGCCGGCATCAGAATGCCACCCGAAGGCCGAAGTCGATGCCGCGCGGGATCGGGAAGTTGCCGAAGTCAATGCCGACGCCGCCCGCGCCGCCCACCGCCGCGGTGTTGCCGTTCACCACCGGGTCGAGCCCCGTGTAGTTGGTGAGGAGGAAGAGATCCGTGCCCGTGACGAACACACTGGCGTTGCGCACCACGTGCTGCGGCAGCACGTAGGACAGCGTGACGTTCCGCAGGCGCAGCCAGTTGATGTTCTTCTCGATGAACAGCTCTTCACTCATGTTCAGGTAATAGTCGGGATCGGCGCCGGGCACGATCACGATGTTGTTGGGCGTGGGGTTGGCGGAGTCCTGCTTGCCGTCCCGCAGCACGCCGTCAATGATGCGCGGCTTGTCACGATCGAGCGTGCTCATGCTGAGCCCGCGCTGGGTGAGATAGTGTTCGGTGGCGTTGAAGATGTCGCCGCCCTTCCGAATGTCGAACAGCACATCCAGTGTGAGATTCTTGTACCGGAAGGTGTTCGAGAGTCCGATCGTGAAGTCGGGCTGGCGATCATAGCCGCCATCGATGAAGGGGACCGACCGGATCGGGAGACCGGTGGTCGGGTCGATGAGCAGCTTGCCCTGCTTGTTCCGCACATAGAAGCGGCCGGTGAGCGCGAGCGTGGACATCCCCGGCGCCTGCCCGTCGCGCACGTTGCCATAGAGCCACGTATCGGAAACGTAGGACTCCGGCAGGTTGCGCGGCAGCGACAGCACCTTGCCCCGCGCCCGTTCGAAGTTCGCCAGGACATCCCAGGTGAAGTTCTCGCTGCGCACGGGCTCACCGCGCACCGAGATCTCCACGCCCTGGTTCCTGGTCGTGGCGCCGTTCAGGTTGAAGAGAACGAACCCGGTGGCATAGCTTCCGCGGATGTTGTCGACGATCTGGTCCCGCGTTTCCTTCCGGTACACCGTCGCGTCGAGACCGAGTCGATCGTGGAGGAAACCCAGCTCCGTTCCGAATTCGTACGAGCGGGCGAACTCCGGCTTGAGGCCGAGGTTGGGTCCGGTGAATCCGTACCCGTACCCCCCGAACGATGTGGACTTGTTCTCCAGCGACGCCCGGTACGCGTACGGTGTCGCATCCTTTCCCACCTCGGCGTACGCGGCTCGGAGCTTGCCGGTCATGAACTTTCCGATGCCCGGAAAGGCGTCGGAGAAGATGAAGCTCGACGTCACCGACGGATAGAAGAACGAATTGCGCTGCACCGGGATCGTTGAGGTCCAGTCGTTGCGCCCCTGCAGCGTGAGGTACAGATAATTGTTGTAGTCCAACACCGCCTGGCCGAACACGCTCACGAGGCGTCGCTGCGCGATCGTCGTGCGGTTGGTATTGATTCTGGTATTGTTCAGCGATACGAAGTTCGGGTCCAGGAAGTTCTGGCCCACGAGGGCGTTGACGGTCGACTTCTCGTCCGAGACCGCGTTGCCCAGCAGCCCGCTCACCGAGAGACTGTGCGTGATGGCCCAGCTGTTGAAATTGAGCAGCGTCTGCGCATTGAGATTCCGGGTAATCGCATCGGCCTGGTCGAGAATCCCGTTGTTCGATTCGCCGAACGCGCTCCATGGGTGGCGCAGAATCAGATTCTGGTTCGTGTAGCCGTCGGTGCCGAAGATGGTCTTCAGATTGCCCCAGGAGAACGGCGTGAACGTCAGCGCCAGGTTGGCGATGAAGCGATCGTTCTTGGAGTTGATCTTGTTCTTGGCAATGTTGAAGTAGGGATTATCCACCTCGGATGCCGCCGACAGGTCGGTGATCTGGCGCCGGGTCCCGGCTGGCGTGAGGTAATCGGAGGCGTTGTCGGTGGCCGGCCACACGAGCAGGCCGAGCAGGGGACCGCCTGCTCCCTTGAACGTCTGGTCGTTGATTTCGTACGAGTAGATCGTGGAGAGATTGGCGTTGAGCCACTTCGTGACCTGACCCTGAGAGGCCGCGCTCAGATTGACGCGGTCATAGTCCGCTCCGGGAATCACGCCGTTCTGCTTCGTGAGACCCGTGGCCAGCCGGTAGTTCAACTTGCCGTCCGGCGTCGCTCCGCTGAAGGACAGGTTGTGGTCCTGCGTGAGGGCGGTGCGGAAGAAGCCGTCCACGTTGTCAAAGAACTGCGTTCCGCCGGGATATGGCGCGCCGAAGTACAGAAAGGTCTGGCTGCCGACATCACTTGGCCCGTAGACGTGCTGCACCTCGGGTTTGTCGCGCGGCGTTTCGATCCGGAAGCTGTTGTTGTATTCCAGGCCGCCGCCGACCTGGCCGCGTTTGGTGGTAATCAGGATGGCGCCGTTGGCGGCATCGATGCCGTAGAGGGCCGCGGCCTCCGGTCCCTTCAGCACCGTAATGGATTCGATGTCGTTCGGATTGATGTCGGCCGCGCGATTGGTGAAGTCGACGCCCCGGTTGCTGAAGGCCGTGGTGGAGCCCGGCGCATCGGAGGCGAGGACGCCGGTGTTGAGCGTGGTGTTGTCCATGGGCAGGCCGTCAATCACCATGAGCGGCGAGTTGCTGCCGCTGATGGAGCTCACGCCGCGAATGGTGATGCTCGTCGATGCGCCCGGCACGCCTGAGGTGCTGGTCACGTTGACCCCGGCCACGCGCCCCTGCAGCGCATTGACGAAATCCACGCGTTGCGACGTCTCGATGGCGGCGCTGGTGACGCTCTGCTGCGAGGTACCGAGGGATCGCTGTACGGCGGTCTGCCCCAGTGCCGTCACAACCACCGCGTTGAGCGACACGGCGATATTGTGCAGGGCGAAGTCGTGCGAGACGGTCCGTGCCGCCTCGACGGCAATGGAATCGCGCGCCGGGCGGTAGCCGACGCGCCGCGTGAGGAGCACGTGCGCACCGGGGCTCACCCCGCGAATGAGATATGCCCCGTCATCGCCGGTCTGGGCGCCGAGCGATGTCCCTTCGACGCTGATCTGCACGGCGGCGATCGGCGCACCCGTTTCGGCATCTCTGGCGTGTCCGCGAATGCTGCCGGTTTCCTGCGCACCGGCCAGGGCGGGCGTTGCAACGCAAAGGAGCGCCAGAATGCTCACAACCCGACGCAATGGCATGTCACCTCCGGAAAAGGGGTTCGGGAATGTCGTGCGTGGAAGGCGAGCAACATCAGACGGACGCGCGGTGCGTGAACCATCACGCCGGCGCCTGGTCAGGCAATGGAGTGCGCGCTGGTGCCTGTGACGGGTGACTCAGGCATTCCGCGGGAGCGGCGGAACGACGGGGATGATGGGAAGAGCGGGGGTGGAACGAATTGCATGGAACGGGGTAGGATGCTTAGCGCAGCGTGTGTAAAGCAGAGGCTGTTGGGAGGAGGTTCAAGCAAGTCTACCGCACTCAGGCGAGGCTCGCAAGGATCGGCCGGATCCCCGGCCAGGCGCTCGGCGCGAGGGCGGCGCGCACGGCCGGGTTTTCGAGCATGGGGACTTCGTCGCCAGATGCGACTTAATCGGGCGCCGCATCCCGAAGCAGGCGGAGGCCCTCAGCGCGTACGGGATGGGGCAGGAGACCGTGGCGCGAGACGAGACCCCGGGATGCAACAACGCGCAGGCCGGAGCGGCGAAGCGCTCCGGCCTGCGCGAACGGTCTGCAACATGGGCGGTACAAGACTCGAACTTGTGACCTCCACGATGTCAACGTGGCGCTCTAACCAACTGAGCTAACCGCCCGAGCCACTGCGGGAATGGCGGCACAATGCAGCGGAAACATTCCGTGTTGCGTAGGGCATGGAAACAGGGAGCGGACTGATCTGCGCGCGTTAGAGTACTTTCACGCGAATTCCTCGCGAAATCGCTTGCGTACTGACGCAAGATATCCGACTTTCGAGTGCCGAAAAAAAAGCGGGAAACGGGACTCGAACCCGCGACCCCAACCTTGGCAAGGTTGTGCTCTACCAACTGAGCTATTCCCGCGAGGGAGCGATACGGCTCCGGTGAACCATTTCTGGCACGAGGATCGCGTCGCGCCATGCTGATGATCGAACCAGGTGGAGGCGAGGGGAATCGAACCCCTGACCTCTTGAATGCCATTCAAGCGCTCTCCCAACTGAGCTACGCCCCCTGGGCGCCGGGCGTGCACAGGTGCCCGGGAACCACGAACGATAGCCGGGGTAGGGATGGCTGTCAAGCAAATAGGGCTGGCGCAAATGGCTTGGAAGTGTATTTTAGCAGCGCCTTTGCATCCGGCAGGTGCCGAAGATCGGTCCACCCTGGCCGGCTGGCCAGCAAGTAACGCCGCCACCGCCGCAGGCATGCTCGACACATAACGAGACAATTCGCACCACTTTTTTTGAGGCTTATCGTATCATGACCGAAGTCAAGCGCCGTCGTCGCCGCGCCGCCCCAGCGGGGATCGCGCCCAGCGAGCCTGAGCGTGACATCCTGGACCAGTATCTCTATGAGGTGAGCACCTACCCGCTGCTCAAGGGCACCGAGGAGATCGAGCTCGCGCGCAAGATCCGTGCGGGCGACCCCGATGCGCTGCAGCAGCTGGTGCAGCGGAACCTGCGCTTTGTCATCTCGGTGGCGAAGAAGTATCAGAACCGCGGCCTGCCGCTCATCGATCTCATCGGCGAGGGCAACGTCGGTCTGCTCACCGCCGCGCGCAAGTTCGATCCCGATCAGGGGGTGAAGTTCATCTCCTATGCCGTCTGGTGGATCCGGCAGGCCATCCTGTCGTCACTGGCGCGTCAGGGTCGGACCGTGCGTGTGCCGCTCAATCGCACGGCGGATCTCTCGCGCATCATCAAGGCGTCGGAGATTCTGCGGCAGAAGTTGCGCCGTGAGCCCAATCCGGAGGAGCTGGCGCACCTCACGGGACTCTCGGTGGACGTCGTGCAGTCGCTCGCCGCGCTCAATACGGGCGACGTGCGGCTCGACGCGCCCATGGACCCCGAAGGGGACCGCGCACTCATCGAGCGCTTCGTCGCCGACGAAATGCCCGATACGGAAGAGGAAGCCATGAACCGCTTCCTCACCGATGAAATCGAGGAAGCGCTGGGCACGCTCCCGGCCCGCGACGCCAAGGTGCTGCGTCTGTACTTCGGTCTGGACGGCGGCCGCGAGCACACGCTCGAGGAAATCGGCGCCATGCTGGGCGTCACGCGTGAGCGTGTGCGACAGTTGCGCGACCGCGCGCTCAAGCGGCTGCGCGAAGGAGAAGTCGGGCGCGCGCTGAGCAGCTTCGCCGCGTAGTCCGGCAACACCGCGCACTGCCGTTCGTTCCATAATTGAGAGCCCGCCGCACCTCTGCAGCGGGCTCTCGGACCATCCTGGTCGCGCAGGCGAGCTATTGGTTTCCCGTCCCCTTCGGCTGCTTGATACTGCGCCTGGTCCAGATCACGATCGTGCCGCACGAGCCGCCATCGGATCCCTGGAACTGTACCGGCGTCGCCGTCCCGCTCTTGTAGATCTCGATGGCCTCGATGTCATCGGGGCGCATCAGGCTGTCCATGTCATCCGCGCTCGCCAGCAGCGGGCTGCCGTCCACGTAGTACTGGACCGGGCAATAGCCCACGCTCGCGGTCCGTGTCATCTGGATGACATAGCCGCTCCCGTTGGACGCGACCGTCACGCCCGCGAGACCGCGGAAGAGGTCCGTCATGCTGACGGCGGCTTTCTGCTCGATGTCCTCACGTGAGAGGAATACGCCGAACCCCTGCTTCTTCCGCTCATCGAATCCTGGAATGGAGGAGCGCGGCTTGGCGTTCACTTCGATCGCTTCCAGTACCTGCGCGCGCTCGTCGAGCACGGCCGCGAGATGTCCTTCGTGGCGCGGCGAGAGATCCACCGCGTAGCGCCTGGGCGAGTAGCCGATCTGCCGGATCTCCACGCTCTGCGTGCCGGCGGGCAGTCCGGGAAAACGGAAGGCACCCCTGATGTTGGTCTTGGTGCTGAGTCGCGACCCCAGCAGCAGGACCTCCGCGTTCTCGAGCGGCTTGCCATTCGCGGCGGTCACCGTGCCCACGAGAACGGAATTGCCCAGTGGTGGCGGCGTGGTGTCGGTCGCAGCCGCGCCTGGTGCAGCGGACGCGCCGGCTGCCGGCGCGCTGGTGGCCGGGCGTGCCGCCACAGTCGTCGTGTCCCGGATTCCCACGAGGAAGTTGCGCGATTCCATTCCGCCCGCCGTGATCTGCATCTCCACCCAGCCCGTCTGCTGCTTCCCGACGCGCGCCTGCAGGGCCACCCGCGTGCCGGCCGGAATGCCGCACAGGCGATAGACGCCATCGCGGCCGGTCACGAAGCTCGCTGCCCGCGGCACCTTGAGGACGGCGTCAGCGCCCACATTCACGCCCGTCCACATCGCGACCACGCGCGCATTGGCGAGCGGGGCATCGGTCACGGCGTCATGCACCGTGCCCATGATCAATCCGCCACCGTTCGCGCGCGTGGAATCCGGACAGACCGCGGCGACGATCGTGCGCGCCGACGGAACGGCAAGTTCCAGAAACGTGCTCGTGCCACGCGCAATCGTCACCGGGCGGGATGGCGGTGTAATGCCCATCGAATCGAGCGACGGATGGAAAAATCCGACCACATACGTGCCTGGCGGCAGCGTATCGAGCTCGAAGTGAAACCGGCCCCCCGCATCGGAGACTGCGCTGAGCGTGGTGCCGGAGATGAGAATCGTGGCACCCGCGAGCGGCAGATTGGTCATGCTGTCCAGCACGAAGCCCGAGAGTACGGTATGTGCGCCTCCGGTGTCGGCCGGCGGCGCGGACGGCGGAGCGGGCGTGGAGGCCGGTGCTGGCCGCGGGGCCTTCGGACGCTGCTGCGCGGCAAGCGAGACGCCCATGGCGCAGGAGAGCACGACGGCAAGCGCAATTCGGAACATCGGTCGGGGAACGAGGAAATGCTCTGCCGGAATCGCGTCAGAGACAACCTGAATCATCTTACCCGGACACGAAATTCTCAACCTGCTGAACCTCGCGAAATCAAGGATGACGCCGGCACCAGCTTCGGGTGGGAGACAGGATCGACAGGATGGACGGGAAGCGCAGGATGGTTGTTGGCCGAACTACCCCGTGACGGTGCACGTTCCGAACGACGACAACTGCTCCGGGAATGATGCAGCGGGAATCCTGTGAATCCTGACATCCTGTCCAACCGTGGCTGGTCTCATGCGAATTTCAGTGGCGATGCGCAACAGGGCCGTGCGGCACTGGTACCGCGGCGCGCAGCGCTCCGTTCCCGTCGCGTGCCGCGTGATCAGTTTGCCCGGAAACGGGAAATGCCTCAGATTGCCGCGTGGCGAGGACGCATTGCGAACGCTGCCAGTGGCTGGCCGGCGGCGGGTGGGTCGTTCCCCGGAGCTTCGGGAGTCGCGCATGATCAGTTGGGACGGAGTGTACAAGGCGTTCGGCGCCAACCAGGTGCTGCGGGGCTTCTCCCTGGACGTTCACGAGGGAGAGACCATGGTCATCATCGGCTATTCCGGCTCGGGCAAGTCGGTCGCCATCAAGCACGTGGTCGGACTGCTCGAGCCCGACGCGGGCACCGTGGTGGTCGATGATCACGACGTCCCCTCGCTGTCGCGGCGCGACCTGTATCAGTTGCGCGCGCACATTGGCTACGTCTTCCAGTTCGCCGCGCTGTTCGACTCCCTGACCATCGGTGAGAATGTGGCCATGGGATTGCGCAAGCAGGGACTGTTGAGCGAAACGGAGATGGCCACCCGCGTGGATGAGGCGCTGGATCTCGTGGATCTGCCCGACGTGCAGTCGCAATACCCGGCCGAACTCTCGGGCGGCATGCGCAAGCGCGTCGGGATTGCGCGCGCCGTGGCGCTGCGTCCCAAGTACATCCTCTACGACGAGCCCACCACCGGACTGGATCCGGTGACCAGCGCCGTGATCGATCAGCTCATGGTGCGCATGCGCGAAAAGCTCGGCGTCACGAGCGTGGTCATCACGCACGACATGCGGAGCGCGTACACGGTGGGCAGCCGAATCGCGATGCTCTATGAGGGAAAGGTGCGGCAGGTGGGAACCGTCGCGCAGATTCAGCAGAGCCGCGATCCGGTGGTGCGACAGTTCATCGAAGGGCGCCCCACGCTCGAGGAATTCGAGCCGGAGGTCGGTGTGCCCGCAGCGGCCAGTCCGGCTGCGCGAGCGGGAATCCGGCCGTGAGCCCCGCGCGCACTGCACACTCCGCCCGGTCGCACGCGGTGGAGGAGGTGTCGGCGGGCGGCGTCGTGTTTCGCATGGCGGAGGGGCAGCCCGTCTTTCTTCTCATTCGCGACAGTTATCGCAACTGGGGATTCCCCAAGGGGCATCTGGAGGCGGATGAACCCGCGGCTCAGGCGGCGCTGCGCGAGGTGGCGGAGGAAACCGGTCTCGGCGAGCTTGCGCTGCGCGCACCCGTTGACACGATTGACTGGTACTTCCGCTTTCGCGGCCGGCTGGTGCACAAGATCTGCCACTTCTTTCTCATGGAGTCCGCGTCGGCCACGACGTCTCCGCAGCGCGACGAGGGCATTACGGCGTGCCGGTGGCTGCCGCTGGAGGCGGCGTTGAAGCGACTCTCGTACGCGAACGCACGCGAGGTGCTGCAGCATGCTGCCGCGCTCGTGGGCGATTCCGCGGCGGCGCCGTAACGCGCATGCCGAAGGTCGCGGCACAGAGCGGGCTGCATCCACTCGTGGTGGCGCATGCGCCGCGCGCGCGTACGCGCGCCATGCTGCGCCGCCAGCTCTCGCGCCGTCACGTGCGGCTGGTCATGACACAGCGGGTGACCGCGCTGGAACAGGCGCTGCGCACCGCACTCGTGGATGCGGTGATCGTGGATCTCGGATCTGCCGGAATGGATCCGCTCGGCGCCGTGTCTCTGGCGCTGCACTTTCCCAGCGCGGCGTTCATCGTCGTGACCCCGTTTCACTCGGTGGATGCGGAACAGATCGCGGCGGCGATAGCGGCGGGCGCGAGTGCGGTGCTGGCGGACGGCCCGGATGACGGATTGCTCGCGCCGGTGGTGTCCGCGCGTGGATTCTCGGGGCGCTTCACGGCGGCGCTTGGCGATCCGCCCGCGCCGCTGGCGCTCGACACGCCGCTCACGATCGCGGCATGGCGCTGGATGGTCCAGCATGTGCAGCAGCCACTGCGCGGTGGCGATGTGGCGACGGCGCTGTCCGTGACGCGCGAACATCTGAGCCGCTCGTTCGCTCATGGGGCGGCTGCGAGCCTCAAGCGGATCATGGATCTCGTACGCCTCCTCGCCGCCGCGGAGCTGGCCAAGAATCCGGCCTGTGACGAGAAGGACGTGGCGCGAATTCTCGGCTTCCGGACGGCGGCGCAGCTCTCGCACATGGCGCGGCGGCAGTTGTCGGCCAGGCTGACGTCGCTTTCGGCGCTTCGGGGAGTGGATGTGATCGAGCGATTCGTGCTCGCGGGCCGGGGGTGAGCAGGTGAACGGTGAGAGAAGCGCCAGCTGGCCACACCCCGCCACCACCAGCCCCCTGGGAATGGGCAATCGGGAATGGGGAATCGTGGGAATGGGGAGTGGGGAGGCCGATTCCCCACGAAATCGGGGTGGGGCGGCCGGGGGCGGACTGCCTCCCCGATTCCCCATTCCCGATTGCCCATTCCCAGGGGAAGGGCGAGTGGCGGCGGGGCGTGGACCGCCCTCGCCCCTTGTTCCTGTTCAGCCCTTGTGATATTTTTCACAAGCACAAGGACGACGAACTCAGCACCGAGTCTCGAGACACCGTCAACCTCCCCACCCTCAGCGTTCACATGGCTTCCCAAACGTCGCTCCGCCCGGCCGAGATCAAGGACATTCTGCTCCGCGAGATCGAAGCCGCGGACCTCCATGATCTCGACGTCGAGGAAGTTGGTACCGTCCTGGAGGTCAAGGACGGCATCGCTCGCATCTACGGTCTCACGAAGGCCATGGCGGGCGAGATGCTCGAAGTCACCTCCAGTGAAACCGGCGAGAAGGTTGTCGCACTCGCCCTGAATCTCGAGGAAGACAACATCGGCGCCGTCATCCTCGGCGACTATCTGAAGCTCAAGGAAGGCGATGAAGTGCGCCGCACGACGCGTGTGCTCGAGGTTCCTGTCGGTCCCGAGCTCATTGGGCGCGTCGTGGATGCGCTGGGCAATCCCGTGGACGGACTCGGTCCCGTCCCCGCGACGCATTCGCGCAAGGTGGAGTCCGAGGCGCCGGGCATCATCGTGCGCCAGCCGGTGAAGGAGCCGCTGCAGACGGGGATCAAGGCCATTGACTCGATGATCCCGATCGGACGCGGCCAGCGTGAGCTGATCATCGGCGACCGCGCGATCGGCAAGACCGCGATCGCGATCGATACGATCATCAATCAGAAGGGCGCGGGCGTCATTTGCGTCTACGTCGCCATCGGACAGAAGAAGTCCACGGTGGCCGCGACGGTGGAGAAGCTGCGCCAGTTCGGCGCCATGGAGTACACGATCGTCGTCGTTGCCGCGGCATCGGAGGGCGTCATTTGCGTCTACGTCGCCATCGGACAGAAGAAGTCCACGGTGGCCGCGACGGTGGAGAAGCTGCGCCAGTTCGGCGCCATGGAGTACACGATCGTCGTCGTTGCCGCGGCATCGGATCCCGCGCCCATGCAGTACATCGCGCCCTACGCCGGCTGCGCCATGGCGGAGTACTTCATGTACCAGGAAGGGAAGGCCACGCTCTGCGTGTACGACGATCTCTCCAAGCAGGCGGCGGCCTATCGCGCCATCTCGCTGGTGCTGCGCCGCCCGCCCGGACGTGAAGCGTATCCCGGCGACGTGTTCTACCTGCACTCGCGCCTGCTCGAGCGGGCGGCCAAGATCAGCGAGTCACCCGAGGTGGTGGACGACCGGACGATCTTCGCGCCGGGCGGATCACTCACTGCGCTGCCCATCATCGAAACGCAGGCCGGTGACGTCTCCGCATACATCCCGACGAACGTCATCTCGATCACCGATGGACAGATCTTCCTCGAGACAGACCTCTTCAACGCGGGCACGCGCCCGGCGGTGAACGCCGGCATCTCGGTGTCGCGCGTGGGTGGATCAGCGCAGATCAAGGCGATGCGCTCCGTGGCGGGCCGGCTGCGGCTCGACCTGGCACAGTACCGTGAGCTGGAGGCCTTCTCGGCCTTTGCCTCGGATCTCGACAAGGCGACGAAGGCGCAGCTCGAACGCGGCATGCGCACCGTGGAGATCCTCAAGCAGCCGCAGTACGAGCCCATGCCGGTGGAAAACCAGGTCATGATCATCTACGCCGTGACCCACGGCCATCTGGATGACGTGGAGGTTGCCGCGATCCGCGACTGGGAGCGGGGCTTCCACGAATTCATGGCGGCGGAATATCCGCAGGTGGGACAGAGCATCCGCTCGGAGAAAGTGATGTCGAAGGAGACCGAGGAAGCGTTGAAGCGCGGCATCGCGGCGTACAAGGCCACGCGGAGCGGCACACGGACCGAACGCAATGGCTAAGGGGCGGGAGCTCCTCGGTCGGATCAAATCCACCGAAGGAACACGCAAGATCACGCGCACCATGGAAATGGTGGCGACGTCGAAGCTCAAGCGCGCGCAGGACCGGGTGATCGCGGCGCGGCCCTACGCCAACGCCTTGTCGGCCGTGATCGCGGATCTCTATTCCCCTGCGCTGGCGGAGAGCTTTCCCCTGCTGCGTCAGCCCACGCAGGTGAAGCGCGCGGGGGTGCTGCTCATCACGTCCAATCGCGGGCTCGCGGGCGCGTTCAATTCGAATCTCATCCGCGAGGCGCGCACGCTGCTCGAGCGTCTCGAGCAGGATGGCGCGGAGACCGAGCTGCACATCGTGGGGCGCAGGGGGCTCGGCTTTTTCCGCTACATCGGCGCCCCGGTGGCGTCGTCGCGCGTGGACATCGGTGATCGCCCCGCATCGTCACACGCGAACGAGCTCGTGGATGGCATGATGGCCGACTTCGTGGGCGGCCGGCTCGACGCGGTGCATGTCGTGTATTCGCGCTACGTGTCGCCGCTCTCCACGCCGCCCGTGGCGGAACTGGTGCTGCCGGTGAGGCCACCGGAGCGCAAGGGTCCGGCGCGGGATTACCTGCTCTTCCCCAGCGCGCAGGCGATTCTCTCGGAGCTGCTGCCGCTGTACGTGCGCAACAGCGTGTATCGCGCACTGGTGGAGACCGCCGCGGGGGAGCAGGGCGCGCGGCGCACGGCCATGAAGAGCGCAACGGACAATGCCGGCGAGATGCTCAACGTGCTGCGTCGCACGTACAATCGCGCGCGGCAGGCGCAGATCACGCAGGAGATCGCGGAAATCGTGGGAGGCGCGGAAGCGCTCTAGGGCTGGTCACAACGCTGGTTCACTGACTTACCAATTCAGGATCATTTCATGGTTTCCCAGAATATCGGCAAGGTCGTCCAGGTCATTGGCCCGGTGCTCGACGTGGAGTTCGCGGCGGAACATCTCCCGGAGATCTACAACGCGCTCACCGTGGATCAGGATTCCGCGAGCGGCGGGCGCATCCACCTGGTGGCCGAGGTGCAGCAGCACATCGGGCGCAATCAGGTGCGCGCCGTCTCCATGTCGACTACGGACGGCATCGAGCGTGGCATGGCGGTGGTGGATACCGGAGCGGCGATTTCGGTGCCAGTGGGCGAAGCGGCGCTGGGGCGCATTCTCAACGTGCTCGGCGAGCCGGTGGACAATGGTCCGGCCATTCCCGCCGATGCGCCGCGCTGGCCGATTCACCGCGCGAGTCCGAGCTTCGTGAACCTCGAGCCCAAGACGGAGCTCTTCGAGACCGGCATCAAGGTCATCGATCTGATTGCGCCATTCGTCAAGGGCGGCAAGATCGGACTCTTCGGCGGCGCGGGCGTCGGCAAGACCGTCATCATCATGGAACTCATCAACAATGTCGCCAAGGGACACGGCGGCAAGTCCGTGTTCTGCGGTGTGGGCGAGCGCACGCGCGAGGGGAATGACCTGTATCTCGAAATGCAGGAGTCCGGCGTCATCAAGTCCGCCGCGCTCATCTACGGTCAGATGAACGAGCCGCCCGGCGCGCGCCTTCGCGTGGGCCTCTCCGGCCTCACCGTGGCCGAGTACTTCCGCGACGTGGAGCACCAGGACGTGCTGGTGTTCATTGACAACATCTTCCGCTTCACGCAAGCCGGCTCCGAGGTGTCCGCGTTGCTGGGACGCATGCCCAGCGCGGTGGGCTACCAGCCGACGCTCGCCACGGAAATGGGCGACCTGCAGGAGCGCATCACCTCCACGAAGGACGGCTCGATCACGTCGGTGCAGGCGATCTACGTGCCGGCCGACGACATCACCGATCCCGCGCCGGCCACTGCCTTCGCGCACCTCGATGCGACGGTGGTGCTCTCCCGCGCGCTCACGGAAATCGGCATCTACCCCGCCGTGGATCCGCTGGCGTCCAGCTCCCGCATTCTCGCCGCTCAGTATCTGGGTGAGCGGCACTACAAGGTGGCGTCCGAGGTGCGCCGCATTCTGCAGCGCTACAAGGAGCTGCAGGACATCATCGCGATCCTCGGCATGGAGGAACTCTCGGAGGACGACAAGCGCATCGTGGCGCGGGCCCGCCGCGTGCAGCGCTTCCTCTCGCAGCCGTTCGCCGTGGCCGAGCAGTTCACCGGCATCACGGGCAAGCTTGTCCATCTCGAGGAGACAGTCGCGAGCTTCGAACGGGTCGTGGCCGGCGAATTTGACGAACTCCCCGAGCAGGCCTTCTACATGGTGGGCGGCATTGACGAGGTCGTCGAGAAAGCCAAGACCCTGAAGAGCTGAGCTGCCGATGCTCAAGGTCTCGCTCATCTCACCCGAAGCCACGCTGTTCGAGGGAAACGCCACCCAGGTGGTCGCTCCCGCGTTCGATGGCGAGGTAGGGATTTTGACCAACCATGCGCCCATGATCACCGCGCTTGGCCGCGGCGCGCTGCGCGTGCAGGGCGACGGTGCCGAGCGCAGGTTCCAGGTGTCGGGCGGCTTCCTGCAGGTCGTGGACAATCACGTTCGAATTGTCACGGAAACCGCGCGAACGGAATAGTTCCTGCATGTTGTTGACGCACGTCAATGCGTCGGTCGCGGTGTCGAGCTGCGACCGGCGCAATCTCTTGCAGGGAAACCAACTTTTCAGAGGGGAAGGCATGAGGGGTTCTGGTCTGGTGGGAGCGCTGCTGGCAGGCGTAGTTCTGGTTTTCGCGGCGCCGGCCGCGTCCGCACAGGCCTGGGGCTATCCCGCCTGGCAACCGTCGAATCTCACCTCTCGCGAACTGAACTTTGGCGTTGCCGGGGGTGATCCGGGCACGAGTGGGGTATTTCAGTGGCGGGAAGGCCTGAGCTCGGAGAGCCAGTTCAACCTCGACGTGGGCGTTGCCTCGCCTGGCCACCACGCGGACACACGATTTCTGCTGGGTGGAGGCTTTACGCAGCGCCTCGTGCACGCCACGAAGGAAACGCCGATTGACGTGCTGTTCACCGCCGGCCTGTACGGGTCGTTCGCGGGACGCAGCCTGGGGCGTATCCCCATTGGCGTCGTCGTGGGACATCGATTTCCCATGGAGGGAGACGTCTTCATTACGCCGTATGTGCACCCCCGGCTCTCGATCGATTTTGGCGGAGGCGACAGTCAATTGAACGTCAACTTCGACTTCGGCGCGGATTTCGAAATGACGCATACCCTGTCGCTGCGTCCCGCGATTTCGGTGGGTTCCATAGGCGGCTCGGGGAGTGACGTCTCGTTCGGTCTGTCCCTGGCGTATCACCCGCTGGCGGCAAGAAGCCGGTAGCGGCGCGATCGGATCAGTTCGCGCGCCGCGCGCTTCGTCAGCGGCCTGGAGGTCGGAATGCCGGATCCGGAGAAGGGAAGGGCGACCCAGCCGGGTATTCTGGTTGTCGATGACAATCGGGACTATGCGCAACTGCTGCAGCGCTTTCTCGAGTCACGAGGATACGCGGTCCGCGTGGCGCGCTGCGCCAACGATGCGCTCGCGTCGTTCGACGAGATGCGGCCATCGCTCGTGCTGCTCGATCTCATGATGCCCGGCGTGGACGGACGGGACATCTGCCGGGCGCTGAAGGCGCACGCCGAGCACGGGCCGCGCGTGCGCGTGATCCTGCTCACCGGGTTGTCGGAAGCCGGCGCGGCACAGGCGGCGGAGGAGGCGTGCGTTGATGATTACGCCACGAAGCCCATCGAGCTGCAGGAGCTGCTGGCCCGGGTGGAACGCAATCTGGCGCTGGTGGCGAACGCGTAGCGGCGCGCTACGCCTCGAACAGCGCTTCCACGAGCGCGGCGGACCGCTCTGCGGCGCCAAGGCCGTCATGCACGAGCCGGCGCGCCTGCTCTCCGGCGTCATGCCGCGCAGTGCCCCGCGCGAACCAGTCGTCGAGCGCCGCGACCGCATCCGTCGTGTCGAACACGGCTCTGGCGCCGCCTGATCGCAGGAGAAGCACCGCGTCGCGACTGTCCCCGTGGCGTGGCCCGATGAGTACGGGCGCGCCGAACGCTGCGGGCTCGAGCACCGAGTGCAGGCCGGCGGCGTGGAAGCCGCCGCCCACATAGGCCACATCGGCCAGCGCGTAGAGTTCGCCGAGCACACCGACGCGATCCACGAGCACCACATCGGTCGCGCTGGCGGAAGCAGCTCCCAGACGCGCGCACGACAGGTCCGCGCGCGCGGCCCACGACTCGATTGCGCTCAGCCGGGCCGCGTGCGGTTCATGCGGCGCGATGATCACGCGCGCGTCGGGGAACGATCGGCGTACCTGCTCCCAGGCCGGAAGCAGCACCGCCTCGTCGGCGGGCCACGTGGACCCCGCGACGAGCGTGGGCCGCGGGCCGCGGAGCGGCGCGAGAGGCGGATCGTCGGGGCGCACCGCCTGGGCGCGCGCCCACACCTGATCGTAGCGTGTGTCCCCGCTCACGGTGATCACCTCGTGCCGCGTCCCCAGCGTCGTGAGACGCGCGGCGTCGTCCGCGTCAATGGCGCCCACGGCATCCAGCCGCGAATACGCATCACGCAGCAGCGCGGAGGCGATTCGTCCACGGCGGCTCGACCCGGCGGCCAGTGTCGCGCTGATGAGGGCGAGGCGCACGCCGCGCGCGTCGGCCTCGCGCGCGAGTGTCGGCCAGACATCCAGCTTGCTGAAGACGATTGCGCGCGGGCGCAGCGCATCGAGTGCGATGCGCATGTCGCCCGTCGAGTCGAATGGCAGACAGTCGGTGAAATCCGCGCCGAGTGATCGCGCGAATCGTTCGGCGCTGGGCGAGAAGTAGGTGTAGGCGAACTGCCAGCCGGGATGCCGGCCGCGCAGGATCTCCAGGACGGGTCGCGCCTGCAGCCCTTCACCAACAGAGGGAGCGTGCATCCAGAGGAGTGGCCGGTCCGGGTCGCGTGCGGTCTGACCCCACGCGATGTAGCGATCCCGAATGCCGCGCCGGGCACGCAGCGCGCGCCAGGTCTTTCCCTCTCGCGCCGGCGCGAGCGCGGCGGCGAGACGCGCGATCTGGGTGAGAGCGGCGTAGAGGATGGGCTGCGGCTCGCGGGTTGCCGGTACTGGCGACGGGCCGGTCGGACCCGCTCAGCGGGTTGCGCCCGCTCCGTGACGGGCCAGCGCCGAATCAATTGCCTGCCGGAATACTTCGGTGGGCTGCGCGCCGGCGATCATCTCGCCGCCGATGTTGAATGATGGCGTGGAGTTGACACCCGAGGATGTGGCGCGATCGATGTCGGCCTGGATGAGCGCACGCATCTCGTGCTTCGACACGCAGCCGTGATACGCAATGGAATCCACCCCGATGCTCACCGCCAGCGAGTCAAGATAGGCAGATGGATCGGACAGTGTTTCCCACGATTTCTGCGTGGCGAAGAGCGCATCGTGCATGGGCCAGAACTTGCCCTGTGCGGCCACGCACATGGCAGCCTCCGCCGCGGGCCAGGCATTGCGATGGCCGGGAAGCGGGAAGTTGATGTAGGCGAAGCGGATCTTGCCCGAATCCACGTAATCCCGCTTCACCGCGGCGTAGGTCTCATCGTGCCACTCCTTGCAAAAGGGGCACTGGAAGTCGCTGATCTCCACGACCCACACCTTGGCGCTGTCGCTCCCCTCGATGCGGGCGTGATCGGCCTTGCGCTCGAGCACCGTATCGCGCACGGCGGGCGCGCTCTTGTCGGGCGACGTCGAGCTGCCCGCCCGGCTCGAGCGCGCGGCATCCGAGGGACGGCAGGCGGCGCCGAACAGGGTCACGCCCACGGCGATCATTGCAAGTCTGGCGAAGGGCATGCGAGTCTAGAAGCGAGAGAGGATACGGCGGAGGGAGTTGGTACGCCTGTCGAGAATGTAGGTATACCCGCGGTCGGACGCGAGCGCCGTGGCGAATCCCAGTCCGCGTGCCACGCCCAGCGCGCGCGGCTCTCCCGCGCGGAGCTCGATGACGAAGACGCCCTCCGGACCCGCCGCGATGAAGAGTCGGCCGGCGTCCAGCGCGACATCGTAGGCGAAGCGTGCGTGCGTCCAGGACAGGATCGGCACGGGCGCAGCGGGGTCGTGCGTGTCATAGAGTCGAACACCGCCGGTACCCAGAGCAACCGCCACGGTGTCGCCCGAGATCGCGAGGTGAAGCCCGGCGCCGGCCAGCGCCGCGCCGCCCACTCGAACGAGCGAATCCCCGGTTGCGCGAAAGGCGAGCAGATCCCGATCGGTCACAGCCCACAGCAGAGCCCGCGCCGGGTCCCACGCGAGATCGCTCGCCGCTGACGACAGCGGTGTGCCGCGCAGCGACACCAGCGTGTCTTCCGCGAGAGACAGGGGCACGACGCCAAGCTCGCCCGGCAGGGCGACGAACGCTCGCGTGGACGCCGCGGCCACGGCGCTCACATCCCCTTCAAGCGCGAGCGCTCCGGGCCCTCGTGCGGGGGGAAAGAGATAGAGTCCCGAGGGCGACCCCACCACGAGCCAACCGGATTCAGGCGCAAGCGCGACATGGGTAATGCCGTGCAGCCCGCTTGCGCGCAGGGCTTCCACGCGCAGCCCCGAATCGGAGTTGAACAGTTGCACGCCCGCGTTGCCGGCCACCGCCACGTCGCCGGCGACTACGGCAATCGCCGTGGGGGCACCGGCGAGCGGCGCGGCGAGACTCCTGATGTCGAGCGGCCCGATTCCTCCGCGATATCGCAGCGCATACCGGCGATCCGACTGTCGGCCGATGAGATACCCGACTCCACCGCCTGCGGCGGCCGACGCCCAGGAGAAGCAGGGAATGCCGCAGCCGCTGTGACCTGACGATCCACCCGCCTGCGAAAAGAGCACGCCGGCGAGACCGCCCAGCACGGCGCCGGCGATCGCGTATATCGTGCTGCGCTTGTGCCGCGGTGCCGTCTGCACGGAATCCTGCGCGACGGCGCGGGACGCGGCCGCGCCCTGAACGAGCGACACTCCCAGGGCAGCCGTCATGACCATGCGGCGAACACGCCCAATCCGCGCGGCGGGCACAACAAGAGAACGCATGGCGAACCACCGGGCCCGCTTTCTGCAGCGTGTTCCTGCAGCCAGCGCGATGCTGAGGCGCGCGTGCCCGATCAGTCTGATCACGGACCGCCCGCCCGGCGACGTTACATGCTGCATCCTCTCTACTGTCGAGGCGACCGTCATGCGCATCATGCCGTTTGTGATGATACCGTGTCTCCTCTGCGGCTGCTATCTGAGTACCCCGGTCACCGCCGTCTCACCGCAGGCCGGCGATCAGGTCATCGTGGACCTCACCGACAATGGCTCCAGTCAGCTCACGCAATATCTCGGCGCGAACGTCCAGTCGGTTGAGGGCGATCTCCTTGCGAGCAGCGACAGCGCGATCACGCTCGCGGTTCGCCACGTGGACGTGCGCTCTGGCAACGACCAGAGCTGGAATGGAGAGCACGTGATGCTGCCGCGAGATGCCATCGCCTCCATGCGGGAGCGCAAACTCTCGAAGTGGCGCACGGGGTTGCTGGCTGGCGCCGCGCTGGCCGGCGCGCTGGCGATTCGATTTGGCGGGATCGGCAACGGCGTGCTCGGTCGCCAATCGCCTCCCGGCGGGCAAACCAAGTAGCGGCATTCCCGGGTGCATCGGCGGCGCGTCCGGCGTGGACGCGCGTAGACGGGTTGCGCGGTCGCGAATTTGCGGCGCTGTGTGGCGCGACATGCGGCGCGCGTCTTGCCAAGTGAAGCGGCATCCAGTCGTTGACCTGGGCATTACACAGGCGTCATCTCAATATGGGGCGCAAGCTGGGCGTCGTGCGGTCGTCTGTAAATATTTGACGCAAGCTGTTCAATCCTGCATTATCACCCACGCATTCTGAGCGGGACAACCTGTCAACCGTGACACTGGAGGAGTTCATGCGCACGACGCGGTCGGGGATCGCCCTCATCGCGTGCACGCTTGGCGTGGCGCTGATCGCGGTTCCCGTGCTGCCGGCGCAGCAACAGGCCGATCAGCTCTATCCCGCCACTCTGAGTTACGGGACAGGACTGATTGATATTCCGGTGGCCTGGGTGTCGCCCGCCTCCGGGGACATCTGGATGTCCACCACGGGCCGGCACATCCCGTACAACTTTGCCGGCCAACAAAGTCTGAATACCGCGTCGCAGTGGAACACGAACCTTGCGATCGATTCGCACTGGGGCGGCCGCGTGTCCGTCGGTTTTTCGCTCTACAGCCAGAATCCCGAATGGGGTTTCTTCGGTCAGGTGCTCGCGCTCAAGGAGCAGGCGGACAAACCCTGGCCGGCCATTGCGGTCGGGTTCCGCAATCTGGGCAACTGCGATCACGAGGACCGGTTGCTCGTCGGGTGCGACATTTCGTTCACTGCGACAGGGGCAACGAAGGACGTCACATCATCCTTTGCGACGCATTTTCATACGGCGCCCACAGTGTACGGCGTCGCCACCAAGTCGTTCGCGCTCGGCAGCGGATTCGGCAGCCTCAGCCTGGGCTTCGGGAGCGGCTTGTTCTACGATGACGGCAAACTGGGCGACACCTACAACGACAAGGGACAGATCGCGCGCGGTCTCTTCCTGGGCGGGCGCTACGCGATCAATCCGACACCCACGACGCGCATTGATTTCCTGGCGGAAAACAATGGCTGGGACTGGAATGCCGGTGTGGTCGGTAACTGGCGCGGGATTTCGCTCGGGCTTTACGGCACGGAGCTGGAGGAGGGCTCGAAATCCGCCTCCAAGGGTCCGCTCTACAACGTCTACAACTATGCCAAGGTGAACCTGTCGCTCGGCTACAGCGGCAACGTGTACGACATTTCCAGGGGGTTGTTCCTGCGCTCCCGGGTCGCCGAGCTGGAGCGGGAACAGAATCAGCTTCGTGCCGAGATCGCGGCGCGTGACAAGCGGATTGCTGCACTGGAGGCGCAGTTGCGGCAGGCGCAGGCCGGCGAACTGGCCGACATCGCGCGCCGCCGTCAGGCGCTGGAAGCCCAGATCCAGCAGGAGCGCGACGCGATCCAGCGCGCCGAAGATCGGCTCAAGAAGTTGCAGGAAGGACAGCCGCCGGCTTCGCCGCCCACCAAACCGCCGTCAACCACCCAGCCGCCGCGCTGACAGAGAGACATGGCAATGTCCAGAACGCATGGAAGCTACGTGGTTGCTGCGGCGCTGTTCCTGGCGGCGAATGCGATGTCTGCCCAGCAGAGCTATCCGCAGACCCTGTACTGGGGGTCCGGGCTGGTGGACATTCCGGTGGCCTGGGTGTCACCGCTGTCCGGAGATTTCGGCCTCGGCTTCTCGAGCAAGACCATCAAGGGCTCTCAGATCGCGTCCGGATTCGGCAAGGGAATGAACACGAATATGGCCCTGTCAGCATCGCTCTGGGGGCGCGCGGAGCTGGGCTGGTCGCTGTACTCCGATGATCCCGAGTGGGGATTTTTCGGGCGCGCGTTGCTCATCAACGAGGAGGACTACCGCCTGAAGGGTGGTGCGGCGGCCTGGATTCCAAGTCTGGCGGTCGGCATGCGAAACGTCGGGCCGTATTCCAAAGTGGATCGGTTCGGGCTCGGCTATCATCTCGGGCTGCCCACCAGCCAGGATCCGAGCCGCGAGCATGTGGTGGATTCGTTGCACCAGAACTTCTCCACGGCGGAGACGGTTTATGGCGTGGCAACCAAGTCGTTCAGCCTGAGTGACGTAAATCGCAACTGGCCGAACGTGGGACTCAGTTTCACGCTGGGCTACGGGAACGGCCTCTTCAAGAATGACGGGGGGCTGGGATCGGCGTACGCCAAGCACAGCACGGGCGGCGTGTTCGGCGGCGCCAAGGTGGAGTTCTATCCGAGCAGCCGCAGCGCGGTTTCCCTCATGTTCGAGAACAACGCGTGGGATTATAATCTGGGAGCCGTGTTGAACTATCGGGGGATCCTGGCGGGGTTGTACTGGACGGAGATGGGTGCCGGGAGCGCGGGCAATTCACCGGCCACGCCATACAATTACGACAAGTTTGCGTTCACGCTGGGGTGGCAGAACAACGTACTGGCACTGCTGCGTGGTAATTTCCTGCAGGAACGGGTTGCCCAACTGGAAAAGGAGCGCGCGTCGCTGCTCGCCGAAATGGGCAACCGGGAGAAGCGGATCGCATCCCTGCAGCTCGAGATTGACCGGTACAAGGCACAGAGCCTGCTTGAACTGGAAACACGGCGGGCGCAGGCTGAACAGGAACTGAAGGCGGAACGGGAGGCCCTGCAGCGGCTTCAGGAGCGATTGCGCCGCCTCGAGCAGACCGTTCCGCCTGTCGAGCAGAAACCGCCGCGGTAAGAGGTGCGGCGCTCACCATCTCCGGGACTGGATGAACATGTCTACGAGACGCACGTGGTGGACTGGTCTGGCGCTCCTGATCGCTGCGCCGGTAGTCCTGTGCGCCCAGGTTCCTGACACCTTGTCTCCACAGGCCCAGGACTCCGCCTCGCAGCAAGCATACGAGACGCATCGCGCAGAGCTCGTGAAGCAACTGCAGGAGACGCAGAATCAGTTGAGCGAGCTGCGGAGCCAGCGCGTGCAGCTCGAGGCGAACGTGGAGAACGCACTGGCGCGCGCAATGCAAGGGCGTGCGCAGATGCTGCTCATGAGCTCGGAGCAGAACGCGCTCGTGCAGCTCGATGGCCTGCTCGCCACGGCGCAGGACAACATGAGCGCACAGCGCGATCGGATGCAGGCGCTCGGCGATGCAGTGCGCCGCCACACGGGCGCGGTGCTGGTCGTGCTGCTGCGCACCGATACCGCGTACGCCGGCCCGGTCGCGAGCGCCGATCTCAAGGTGGATGGCACCACCGCCGGGTCGCGCACCTATTCCGCCATCGCCGTGGATGCGCTGCACCGCGGTGCGGTGGACGAGCTGTATCGGGCACCGGTCCTGCCCACCGCGCACACGGTAGCGGTGAGCATCACGACCTCGGGAGAACCGCTTACGCAGAGCGTGAGCGTCAACGCGCAGGGTGAGACCGTGACGTACGTGCAGTTCGTGGTGCGTGGGGCGCAGATCGTGCCGAGTACGTGGACGAGCAAGGGTACGACGCCATTTTGACGTTGCGCATCATGCCGATCTGCCGACGGCTCGCGGTGTTGTTCGCGCTCGCGGTCACGATCGCGGTGCGACTCGACGCGCAGCAGCCCGTCAGGGATACGGGGACGGCGCGCCCGGACAGCGCGCTCACTCCCGTCGAGGATCAGGCCAGAGGCGTCTCGGCCGAGCTCGGGGTGGCGATGTTCAACCTGACGGCTGGCCAGCCGCTGCGCGCGCTCGACCGCCTGGAGTGGCTGCGCTCCGCGCCGTTGAGTCAGAGTGGTTCGGGCGCCGTCTCGGCGCGGCAGCGGGCCGATCTGCTCTTCCTGCTCGCGCAGGGTTACTACCGGCTTGGCATGTCAGCGCAGTTCCGTTCGACTGCGGCCGAGCTGATGTCGCAGCCGCCGGACACCCGGTACACGGGAATCGTCTCGACCGAGCTCATGCTCGATGCGTACCGCCAGGGCGATTATGCCCGGGCGCGCTCACTGACGAGTGCCGCCGGCACCGGTGAGGATCACGGACTGGTGTCGCTGGTGGGGGGGCTGGCGGCGTACGATGCCGGCGACTTCAACGCGGCGCGGGCGGCGTTCAGGGATGCGCGCGCTGCGGGCGGCGTATATGCACCCTACGCGCAATATCTGGACGCGATGGCCGCGATGGGTGGCGATACGGCGCGCGCGGGAGAGGCGCTCGGCGTGCTGCGGTCGCTGAGCCAGGTGGCAACCGGCTCGTTCGGTGATCAGGTGCGTCTCATGGAGGCGGAGCTCGCGCTGCTGAGCGGGCAATACGATGCGGCGATCACCGCCGCCAGCGGAGTCAGCCCATCGAGCGGGCTGGCGGCGCAGGCACAGCTCACGAAGGCATGGGCACTGTATCGCGCGGGTAAGCTGGATGATGCCCGCGCCGCGTTTACCGACGTCGCGGCGCACTATCCCATGCTGCCGCGTCGCGATGAAGCCCGGGTCATGGCCGGCCAGGCGATGCTGGAAGCGAAGCAGGCGGTGGAATCCGAGCGCTACTTCGACGCCATCACGGATTCCGTGTCGAGCGAAGCGGCCGTGCTCCAGTCGCGCGTGAAGGGTCCGTGGAGCGACGCCGCGCAGCGCCTCGTATCCCAGCAGGCGGCCGGGCTGCTGTTCCTGGATGATCCGGAGCATGGACGCACCCTGGCGCTGCCGGACGCCGCTGGAGCGGAGCCGTCCATCATCGCGGCGGCCTACGCGGGTGCCGCGACGCCGCCCGCGGTGGACGCCCCGCGTATCATCACACTGGCGGATGTGCAGACGCGCGTGGATTCGGTCGCTCCCGCGCTCGGCGCCGACTTTCCGCGGCGCATCCTCTATCGCGGCGTCTCCGCGCCCGCATCGCGCGCGGCATACGCCACGAGCGCCGAGGCGCTCGATGCCGCCAATGCCGCCGTGGCGCTGGCCCGATTCCGGCTGCAGTCGCAGCAGGGGACACAGGCGCTGCAGATCGGCGCACTGCAGGAGTTCCAGCACCTCATCGCGGACAGTCGCGCGGTGCTGGAGGAGAATGCCAGGACGCTCGGTCTCGTGCGGGATTCGCTGGGGCGCATGACGGCCGCGCTCACGGACAGCCGCCGCCGCGTGCGCGAAGCGTTGGGAAAACAGGTCACGCTCACGAAGGAAATGGCGACGGAGAACGTTGCCATGCTGGACAGCGTGAAGGCATCGCTGGGCAGCAGTCTGACGCCGCATGACGCGGCGGTGCTCGAAACCGAGATCCAGACCGCGCATACCTACCAGCAGATCAGCCAACTGGTGGACAGTGGGCTGGATGCCGCGATCGCCCGGAATCCGGTGTTCGCATTGCAGGATTCGCTGGGTGTGCGACTCGCGCGCGCACAGGCGATGCACGACTCCGCGGTTGCGCTCCTCGCCGCCAACGACCGCATGGTGAGCGCCAACCTGGACTCGTTGCAGGGACACGAATCGGAGCGAGCCCGGGCGATGCGCGCCATGCTCGCCGCCGCCGTATCGCAGCAGGCGGCGGCCGAGCAGAAGGTGGTGAGCCTGGTGGAAGCCGAGCTTGGCGCCCGCGCCGCCTCCGCGCTGGCCGCGCTGCAGCGCGATCGCGAGGCCGCGGAGTACGGATCGGCGAGCGCGGCATTCTTCCGCGCGCTGGACTCGTCGAACGCGGCGCAGGGCACGTCCAGCACGACGGGCAGCGCATCCTCCGCCGGCGCCAACACTCCGCCACGGTAGCGCGCATGCCATCGCAGCGGTTTCGCCTGGTCGCGCTCGCAGCGCTGACGCTGACCTGTCTCCGGCCGGGAGCGGCCGGGGCGCAAGCGACCGGCACCACGCGCCTGGCGAGCGCGATGGCGGACGATGACACCATTCGCGTGACGGCGATCTCGAAGCTCGAGTCGTTCGTTCAGCGCTACCCGGACAGCCAGCGTCGCGCAAACGCGCTGTTCGAGCTGGGTGAGTTGCTGGTGCGCCAGGCGGATGATGCATTCGCTGCCGCGCAGCGCGCCGGCGGCGCCAGTGTGCCGGTGCATCCGGACTATCATGCCGCCATTGATCGCTACGCGGAGCTCGTGAGCCGCTACCCGCAGTTCCCGCGCGTGGATGCGGCCGCGTACACGCTCGGCACGTTGTACTTCGCGGATGCCCAGTTCGCGAATGCCGCGCGCATGTTCGAGCTGGTGACGTCCAGGTCCCAGTCCGAATACCGGCCTGAATCATTTTTCCGGCTGGGCGATGCGCGCTTCGAGCTCGCGTCGCAGGAGCGGGAAGCTCCGCGCAAGGCGATGTTCGTACAGGCCGCGCAGGCGTACGACAGTGCGGCCAGGGCGGCGCCAGCCGGCAGCGACATCCACCTGCTCGCGCTGTACAAGCTCGGCTGGTCGTACTACAACCAGGCCACGCGTCCCGAACAGCCGGAGTACAGGCAGGCGGTGGATGTCTTTGGTCAGCTCGCGACGGAGTACGATCAACTGAGTCCCGAGCGTCGGGCGCGATTGGGGCTGCGCAGCGAAGCGCTCGAGTACATGGCGGTTGCGCTCACGCAGGTGGGTGGCGCGCCCGCGGCGGATCAGTACTTCGCGACGCACTCGGACGCCAGCTTCCGGCTGCCGGTCATGCGCCGGGTCGCGGCGAGTCTGCGTGATCAGGGAGACTTTCCCAAGGCCGTGGCGGCCTATGCCGCCGTCGAGCAGCTCGCGCCAACCGATTCGGGCGCGCTCGCGGCGCAGCGCGAAATCGTGGACATCTATCAGAACCGGATGCTCGACCCGGCGCAGGCGCAGCAGGCCCGGCTGGTTCTGGTGAACACGTTCGCGCCGGAGTCGGCGTGGGCGAAGGCGAATCCGGAGCTGGCGGACACGGTGAAAGCCGTGCGCGAGCAGGCGCTCCGGCACAGCGCGCAGTACGAACTGTCGCTGGCGCAGGGCAAGCAGCAGGACCGCTCGCACTTCAACGCCGCGGCGGACCTCTACGGGCGATACCTCGGCGAATTCCCGCAATCGGACAGCGTGCAGACGGTCGCGTTCTTCTCCGGCGAGGCGCTGTTCGGCATGGGCGACTATGCGCACGCGGCGCAGGCGTACACGCTCGCGGCCTATGGCCGCAAGGCGGACGACAAGCTGGCCGCGCAGGCGGGTCAGAACGCGATCGTCGCCTACGATTCCGCGCTCGTGCACAATCGCGGCGACCGCGCGGCACAGGACTCCCTGTTCAGCGCGGTGGACCGCTTCGTGGCGGCGTTCCCCGACAACGATGCCGCCACCAAGGCGCTCATCGAGAAGGGGAAGCGCGCCTCCGAGGCGCAGCGCTGGGACGTGATGGAGAAGACGTTCCGCACGTACGCGGAGCGCTATCCCAACGATCCGTACACGCCCACCGCGCAGAAGCTGGTGGGTGATGCGATGTACCGGGAAGGGCGCTACGTGGAGGCGCAGGGACAGTGGGAGCAGGCGCAAACGCAGGCGGCGCAGTCCGGCAAGGGCAAGCTGGCGGACTCCATTCGCACCATTCGCGATGCGGCGGCGGTGACGTTCGGCGACTCCCTCGTGAAGGCGGGCGATTACCGGCGTGCCGCGGAAGAAGTGTACGTGGCGTTCGCGGATCGCAACCCAACGTCGGACCGCGCACCGGACGCGTTGCGCAATGCCGTCGAGACCTACATGCTGGCCGACAGCGCAGCGCGCGCCCACAACGATACTGCGGCGGCACAAAAGGCGAAAACGCGCGCGCTGGAGCTGTCTGGCCGGCTCGTGAAGGACTATCCGAAATACAAGTATCGCGTGCAGTATCAGGCGCTCGGCGCGCAATTGCTGGCGGATCTGGGACGGCGCGACGAGGCCGTGCAGGCGCTGGACGCACTGGTGCAGGAGAATCCCACGTGGAGCGGTCGGGCCGATGCCATGGTCCGGCGCGCCGTGATGCTGGATTCGCTCGGCAAGCACGAGGACGCCGCGTCGGCGTACGAAGCGTTCGCGACGGCCTACCCGAAGGACAAGCGCGCGGCCGACGCGCAGTTCAACGCGGCGGTAACGTACCTGGAGACGCCGGATTCCGCGGCTGCGGCGCGGGCGTACGGCACCTTCGCGACACGCTTCCCGCGGGATTCGCGTGCGGGACAGGCGCAGCAGATGCGGGTGGCGCTGCTCAAGGCTTCTGGTGACATCACCACGGTCAACACGGAACTCGCTCGCCTGTGTCAGAATCCCAGCGCGGCATTGCGCGCGGACTGCGCGGAGCGGAAGGGTGAGAGCGAATTCCGGTTGGGCGCTGGCCTGTTTTCGCGGTACAAGGCCATGCAGCTCGTGATTCCGACCGTGGGGAATCTCACGCGTCGGGGCGTGGATCGCCTCTCGAAACCCAAGCGCGATCTGCTCAAGACCATGAGCGATCACTTCACGGCGTCCATCGCCACCGGTGCGCCCGAATGGCTGGCGGCGTCGTCGTACTATGTGGGGCTCGCGCAGTGGGAGTATGGGAACTTTCTGAAGAACGTGACGCTGCCCAGGTCGCTCACGCCCGATCAGCGGGCGGCCGCGCAGACGGGGTCGGCGCAGCAGGCGGAGCAATACTACACGGCCGCAAAGAAGACCTGGCAGACCCTGTTGGACAAGGCAGCGAAGGATTCCATTACGAATGCATGGGTGGACCGCGCCCGTGCGGCGCTGGCGGGGACCGTGGATGAATCACCACCCACCAGTTTCCGTGACGATCCGCACGCCGCGCGCGTCGGAGGAGAGCGATGAGACGCATGGGCAACGGGGGGACTGGCCTCGCGCTTGCTACAGCGATAGCGCTGATTGTCCCGCTGGGTGCGGCCGCCCAGCAGCCGAAGAAGTCGCGCACCGGTGAGACGATCATCATTCACGGACAGGTGCCCACGCCGCAGGTGGTGACTGTGCGGCCGCGCGCGGTGCCGGAATACTCACGCCAGGTGCTGGGTCCGGAACTGTACGAGCAGTCGCACGCGGCCATGCTGGATTCCGGCTATGATGTCGTGCCACTGCGGCAGGTGACTGGTCAGCGGCTGGTGGACACGACCATGGCGCCACTGGCGGCCGCCGACAGCGCCGCACTCGCCGCGCAGCGGGAGGCAATCCAGCACGCCCAGACCCGCCTCGACTCGTTGCAGCGGGCAGCCGGGGCATCGGCGGCAGCCAGATCCGCCGCCGGAGACAGCGCCGCCGCCAGGGTCAACGCCGCGGACGCGGCGCGGACGCAGGAGATTCAGGAACTGTTGCGAGAGCTCCGCATGCATCGCGAGCGTCTCGATTCGCTCTCGGCGGCCGTAGAAAACATCGGACGGCCGGATACCAGTCGAACACCGCGTGACAGTACGCGGAAGCCGCGCTGACGTACTCTCTCTCGATCCTTCCCGTGGAGGACTGTTCTCGATGTTGACGAAAATGCTGGAATACTACCGGGCCGGCGGCCCCGTCATGTACTTCATCCTCATCGTGGCGGTGGCAGGACTCGCCGTATTCATCGAGCGATTCTACACGATCGTCATCCGGTCCAAGATCAACGGACGGGAATTCATCGAGCGTGTCATCCAGCTCGTGCGTGCCGGCAAGATCGATGACGCGATCAAGCTCTGCCAGCAGTCGAACGCGGTGCTGCCGGACATGGGGCTGCTGATTCTCCGCAGCCGCAGCCGGGACGAGGCGGACCTGCAGAACGTGGCGGATGCCGCCTCGCTCAGCGTGCTGCCGCGCCTCACGCGGCGGCTGCACTATCTGCCGATGCTGGCCAACGTCGCGACGCTCATCGGTCTGCTTGGCACGATTTTCGGTCTGCGCGCGGCGTTCCAGTCGGTGTCGCTCTCGGCGGCCTCCGAGCGGTCCGCGGCGCTGGCGTCCGGCATCGCGATCGCGCTCAATGCCACGGGCTTCGGTCTGCTCACGGCCGTACCGCTCTCCGTGGCGCACGCATACCTCGTGAGCCAGGCGGAAGGCATCATCGAACAGGTGGACGAATTCCAGGTGCGTCTGATCAACGCGCTCATTGACCGGCCCGACGTCCGACTCGGCAACCGGTGATCGCGCGGTTCATCAGTCCCAGTCCGCGCAGGTGAGTCGAGATGGCCTCTCTCTTTCATCGATCCAAGCTGCGCCGCGCCGAACGCGCGTCGGCCACGTGGTCGGGGAACATCAACCTCGTGCCGCTCGTGGACACGCTCACGTCCATCGTGTTCTTCAGCCTCCTCACTTATCAGGGCGCGACCCTGATGTCGCTGACATCGTTCGATCTGGCGCTGCCGCCGGTCGTGGTGACAACGCCGGAGCAGGCGGCGAAGGTGAAATCCGAGCAGGATGTGCTGAATCTTCTCCTGGCCGTCCGGGTAGACAACGACAAGCTCGTGGTGGAGCATTCGGGAGGGGGTGGATTCCGGCAGCAGATCACCGGTCTCGACACCGCATCGCTGGCCACGTTTCAGACCCTGATGATGCAGATTCGACAGCAATATCCGCAGAACAATGATGTGCTGGTGATTCCGTCCGATGACGTGAATTACGACAACATCGTGCACGTGCTCGAACGGTTGCGCCTCGCGCACTACTCGGGGATTTCGCTCGGGACGCGCGCGCGCGGCGCCGCGCCGGCGCAAGGACGGTAGACCATGACTCGCGCGAGAGATCGCCGCGCGCTGCGGCGTGCCGAACAGTTCGCCAAGTTCCGGATCACGGAGCTCAACCTCGTGCCGCTCGTGGACACGCTGGTGAGCATCGTGTTCTTCGCGCTCACCACGGCTACCGTGGGCGAGCTCGCGCCCGTCGTGCCCGGCGTGCGGTTGCCGGAGGCGCGGGTGGGTGAAACGGCGCTGCAGCAGCTCACGCTCGGAATTGGCCGCACGGTCACGCTCGCAGGTCATCCCATCATGAGTACCATGGATGCGGCGGCGGTGCGCTCCACGGATCCGTCGCAGCCGCTGCTCATCCCGCCGCTCTACAGCGCGCTGCGCCAGGCGGCGGATTCCATCCGGAAGAATCAGAAGGTGGCCGCCGCGCAGCCACTGGACACGCCGCTCGCCATTCAGGGCGACAAGAGCATGCGCTATGATCTGCTGGCGCGCATGATGCAGACGGCGCGGCTGGCGGGATTCAAGAATCTGTCGTTGCAGGTGAACAAGGTGGAAGACCGCCCGCCGGCGGGGGCGAAGTAGCATGCCCGTGATGCAGCCCGCACCGCGGCACGCACACCGTCGCGCGCCGGACGATGCGTCCTTCACGCGCAACCTGCGCTACGAGTTCGCCAGCGAGGAAGGGCGGGCGATCGTGTCTTCGTGGATGCTGTCGGCGGCGCTGGGCATTGTGTGGCTGCTGCTCGTCATCTTCGGTCCGAAGATTCCGCCAGCCATCTCGCTGCTGCCCACGGAACCCACCAAACCGATCGAGGTGCAGTTCGAGCCGCCCACGACGGTTCCTGCGCCGAGTGCGGGTGCACCGGTGGCGCCCGTGAAGACACCCGCTCCCGCGGCCGGTGGGCGCCGCGCGGGGTCGCAGACCAACGATACGAAGGCGATAGGCAACGCCTTCGGCGGCGCCTCCACGAACGCGGGCGGCGGCATGGTTGGCGACGTGTCCGGCGTGCTGCGCGGCGTGGATGTGAATTCGGGTGCTGGGGCCACGCCGGGACAATCGGGCGGCAAGGCCGTGATCGGCTATGGGCAGGGCGGCCAGGGATCGCGTACGCCCGGGCGCGGCGGACTTGGCGAGGGGTTGGGCAACACGCCTGGCGGCGGCGGGATTGGCGGCGTGGGCGGCGGAGGCGGCGTCGGATTCTCCACGGTTCGAGTCACGGCGCCGAGCGTGATTCGCGCCGAGAAGATTGGTGGCCCCGGGCGCAACGTGTCCGACCTGGGCAACTACGTGCGCAGCCGCCAGTCGCAGCTGCAGTTCTGCTATCAGGAGTACGGCCTCAAGACCAATCCATCGCTTGCGGGCACGGTCACGGTCGCGGTGACGCTCACGGGAGGCGGCGACGTGACGGGCGCGGATATCACGCGGCGCACGTGGTCGGGTGCCGGTGCATCGGCGGCGGAGTCGTGCATTCACGAACGCATCATGGGGTGGAAGTTCCCCGCATCGCAGCAGGGAGGCGGGACGTACAGCTTCTCATTCGTCTTCAGCAGGTAGCCGTGTTCGCGCCATCCGTCCCATCGGATGTGGCATAGCGTCCTTCGGCTGCTCGGCGCGGTGGTATTGCTGCAGCAACTGCACGGGCTGCAGCTGCCGGCGCCGCAGGGATACGTCAACGACTTCGCGAACGTCATCCCGGCCGACAACCGCCAGACCATCCAGCGCGTCATCGACGATGTGCGCGCGAAAAGCGGCGGCGAAATCGTCGTCGTGACGCTTCCCGACATCGGACAGAACGACCCCAATACGGTCACGCTGCAGATCGGCCGTACCTGGAAGGTCGGCAAGTTCGGCAAGCCCGGTGACCAGACGCGCAACACGGGCGTGATCATCCTCATCGTTCCCAAGGAGACGAGCTCGGACGGACATGGACACTGCTACATCGGTGTGGGCTACGGCGCGGAGGGGTTCATCACCGACGCCACGTCGGGAACAATCTGCCGCGCGGCCACGCCGCTGTTCATGCAGAAGGCCTATGGGCCGGGGATCGAGCAGATTACGCTGCAGGTCGCGCAGCACTACGCGGAGAACTTCAACTTCACGCTGGATTCGTCGTTCCGGCCACCGCCCACGCCCGTGGGACAGGGCGGCGGGAATTCCGGCTTCGTGATTCCGCCGTTCGCCCTCTTTCTCTTCATTCTGGCGGTAATCTTCATCATCAACGCACTGACGCGGAACCGGCGCGGCTGCGGTGGTGGGGGCTGCATTCCGCTCTTCATTCCCATGGGGGGCGGAGGGTTCGGCGGAGGCGGATGGGGTGGCGGGGGGTGGGGTGGCGGTGGCGGTTTCGGTGGATTCGGTGGTGGCGGAGGGTTTGGCGGCGGCGGCGGTGGCTCGAGCTGGTGAGATCCCATGGCGAAAATGACACTCGATGAACTGGTGGAGCAACTTCGTGCCGCCTTCGGCGGCGGATTGTGCGCGGTCGTGCTCTACGGCTCCACGACGGCGGGTGAGGTGCTCGGACGCTGGTCCGATCACAACGTGCTCGTGATCGTCGATGCGCTGGATCTGGAGTTGCTGCAGCGCGAAGCCGCGATTGCGCGCGCGTGGATGGAGGGCGGCAATCCGCCGCCGCTCACGCTCACGCTCGAGGAGTGGCGCGGATCGGGCGATATATTTCCGATGGAGTACGCGGACATTCTCGATCGTCACCGGGTGCTCTACGGCACCCCGCCGTTCGACGGGATCACCGTAGATCGCAAGGACCTTCGATTGCAACTGGAATTTCAGGCGATGGGCAAGCTGCTGCAGCTCCGGCAGGGTGTGCTCGCGGCTGGCGGGGAGCGCAGGCGCCTGCTGGATCTGCTGAGCGCCAGCCTCAGCACGTTCATGGTGCTGTTCCGGTCGCTGCTGCGATATCATGGAGATGCGCCATCCGCCGACTACGAGGAATTGTCGCGACAGGTGGCGGCGCGCAGTGGCGTCTCGGCGGATCCATTCATGCGCGTCGTGCGCCATGTGCGTGGCGCGGAGAAGATCGCGGACGCCGATATCCAGACCGTGCTGGCGGCATACCTCGCGGGTGCACGGCAGCTCGTTCACCATATTGATCAGTTGGGTGCGACATGAGGCGTATTCTGGTCCTGCTTCCTGCGGTGCTCGTGCTGGCCGCCTGTCCGCGCGACAAGAAGGCCACAACGGCACAGGTGCAGGAGGACACGATGCCGTTGAACATGGACTCATTGAAGACCGCCATTCCGCCGGCGGAGCCGGATTCGTTCAAGCCGGTGAAGGCCGAGCCGGTGCGCGCGCGTCCCACCATTCCTCCGGCGCCGCCTGCGCTCGTGGAGGTCGTGCAACGCGAGCAGTCGTTCACCAGATTCTGTTATCAGGAGTTCGGGCAGAAGGTGGATCCATCGCTCAAGGGCGGCGTCGCCATGGTCGTGACCGTTGCGAACGATGCGATCGCGGCCGCGCGCGTGGTGGACGATACCTGGTCGTCGCGCGCCGGGAAGACAGTGAATTCCTGCCTGGAGGACAAGGCTCCGACCGCCTGGAAGCCCGCCACCGGATCCGTGCCGGCGGGCAAGTACGTGGTGCAGCTCAGCTTCCGGCCGTCCTGAGCACGCTGATGGATCGCTCGTACCTCAACCGCTCTCGGAGGATGTCCTTCATGCGCAGACGATCGCTTTTCTTCCTCGCGCTGCCCGTGCTCCTGGCCGGATGCGGCTACAACAGCATCCAGACCATGGACGAGCAGGCCAGCTCCGCGCGCAGCCAGATCGAAGTGCAGTTGCAGCGGCGCGCCGATCTCATTCCGAATCTCGTGAGCACCGTGAAGGGCTACGCGTCGCATGAGGAGCAGATCTTCACGCAGGTGGCGCAGGCCCGTGCCGGACTGGTAGGCGCCATCCAGACCCACGATCCACAACAGATGGCCGATGCGAACCAGCAGCTCACGGCGGGCCTGGGACGGCTGCTCGCGATCTCCGAGAACTATCCGAATCTCAAGGCGGACCAGAGCTTCCTGAAGCTGCAGGATGAACTGACGGGGACGGAGAATCGCATCGCGGTCGCGCGCGGGGACTACAACCAGGCCGCGCAGCAGTACAACTCGTACATTCGCCAGTTCCCCCAGGTGCTGACGGCCAAGGTGATCGGCGCGAAGTCCAAGCCGTACTTCGAGGTCACGAACGCCGCCAATCGCGAGCCGCCCAAGGTGGACTTCTCCACGCCGGCTCCAGCCGGTAGCAGTTCCGCGCCGGCTCCGGCCAAGCCCAGGGTGCCATGAGCTGCCGGTCGCACAATGCGGGACATGCAGGAGCGGCGAGCGCGGGGTGGCTCGCCGTTCTCGTCTCGCTGGCGGCGTGCGTTCCGGCGTCGCGCCCCGGTGCCGTGGCGCCGCGCGAGGTCGTGGTGCCGATCGTCTTCCCGCTGGCGGCCGACTCCGTGCGCTTCACGAGCGGATTTGGCGACGCGCGGGATGGCGGCCGGCTGCATCGCGGCCAGGATCTGTTCTGTCCGCGCTGGACGCCGATTCTCGCGGTCGTGGATGGCACCGTGGACTGGATCGCGACGAGCCGGCCGAAGAAGGGAAAGAGCTACGAGCTGCTGCTGCGCGGCGCCGATGGCAATCTGTATTTCTACGACCATCTCAACAACGATGACCCGGGCACGCGTGACGACGCCGCGCTCCCGCGCTACGCCTATGCCCGCGGCCTGAAGAACGGCGACCACGTCCAGGCCGGCGACATCATTGGCTACGTTGGCGATTCGGGCGATGCGTCCGGCCCGCATCTGCACTTCGAGATCCATCTGCGCACGTGGGAGAATGCGGTGGATCCGGTGTATTCGCTGCGGGAAGCGCTGCGGCGGAGGGAAGCGGCGCCCCGGCGCGGCGCCTGAGGGAAGCGCCGCGCGAAGCGCGGCGGTTCAATCGGGAATCGCGTCCGACGGCATCACGTAGGTCAGCGGATCCACCACCTTGCCATGCACGTGGATTTCATAGTGCAGGTGCGGCCCCGTGGACAGGCCAGTGCTTCCCACGTTCGCGATGATCTGCCCGCGCTTCACGTGCTGGCCCACGCGCACGTCAATCCGGGAGCAGTGCGCGTACTTGGTGACGATGCCGTTGCCATGATCGATTTCGAGCACGTTGCCGTAGCCGCGCTGCTGTGTCACGAGCGTCACCGTGCCGGCCGCGGGCGCGACGATCGGGGCACCCATGGGGGCGCTCACGTCAATCCCCTCGTGCGGTCGCGCGATATGCAGAATGGGGTGGAAGCGTGACTTGCTGAACGCACTGGAGAGCCAGCCGGCGGTGGGCATGATGCTTGGAATGCTCGCGTACCGCTCGACGTTCTGCGCCAGCGTGTCCGACACGCGCTCGAAGCTCGCGGCCAGAACGTTGGCGCGCGCAATGAGCCCATCCACGTGCGTCAGCCCCGCCATCGCCGGGCCATTCTGCGGTGTGGCCTGTGCGGCCCGTGCGGAATCCAGAGAGTCGGCGAACGGCGTCTGCTCCGACGGAAGCCCGGCGAGCAGGCGAATCTGGTCGTCGCGTCGCTCGAGCGCGGCAATCGTGTCATCCAGGGTCCGCAGCCGCGACTCGAGCTGCACTGCATCCCGGCCGCTGAATGCGCTCCCGATGATCCCGCTCGCCTGATGCTGTACCACGCGTCCGAGCGCCGCGCCGGCGACGAGAAGCAGCGCCGACGTGAGCATCGCACCGGTGATCAGCGTGCGCTTGACCAGCCGTTCGCTCAGCGACCAGGTGCGAGGCTCGTCGCATCCTTCGGGCACGAGCATGAGTGTCCAGCGACGGGAACGGGGCATTCGGCAACTCCGCGAATCCGGGGAAGGGGCTACGCTCCACAGACGCCCTGTCGTACCGTCGCGTAACCGGGGCGCGAGAAGTGGTGCATTCTGTTCCAGCGCCGGCGTCGTGCGGCCGGACGGGGCTGGCCCAAGGGACTTCTAACTCTCCCGCGGCGAGTCCTTGGGGAAGAGTGGTGCGCCCTTGTGGACGTGCCAGGCGGCAACGTCGCACGGCGGGAGGATGGCGTCGGCACCGGAAGGCCAGACGAAATCGCTGAGCGACAGCGGGGCGCCGAGCTGCTCCCACAACTCGCGCGCCTTGGCGGGCATCACCGGCGACACCATGATCGCAAGCCAGGCGAGTACCTGCGCGAGCACGGCGAGCGTCGCGTCCAGCTCACCGGCACGCTCGGGATCCTTCGCCAGCTTCCACGGCGCCTGACGGTCCACGTACTCGTTCGCCCAGGCCACGATGCGCCACGCGGCCGAGAGTGCGTCATGGAGCAGCTGATGGCCCATGGCCCGTTCGTACGCCGCCACGTGCGGCGTCACCGATTCCGCCGCGTGCTGCATCGCCTGCGCACTCGCCTGGGGGACGATGCCGCCGCGATAGCGCTCGATCATGGCAATGGTGCGGCTCGCCAGATTGCCGAACGCGTTCGCCAGGTCCGCGGTGTAGCGATCCTCGAACCGCTCCCACGAGAAGTTGCCGTCCGCGTCGAACGGGACCTCGCGCAGCAGGAAGTAGCGGAGCGCGTCAGCGCCGTGGCGATCCACGGCCTCGCCCAGATCGAGTTGCACCCCGGCGCTCTTGCTGAAGCGCTCGCCGCCGAGCTGCACGAAGCCGTGCGCGAACACGCGCTCCGGCAGCTCGAGGCCGGCGGCCTGCAGCATCGCGGGCCAGATGACGCAGTGGAAGCGCGTGATGTCCTTGCCAATCACGTGAAGCTGCGCGGGCCACACGGCGCGTGATCCCGGAAAGCGTGTCGCGGTCCAGTAGTTGGGCAGCGCATCGAACCAGACGTACGTGGTCTGCCGCTCGCCGTCACTCGTGGGTCTGGGGAAGGGAACACCCCACGTGAATCGCGCGCGACTCGCGGACACATCCTCGAGTCCCTGTCGCAACAGGCCGAGGATCTCGTTGCGCCGGCTCTCCGGCTGCACGAACTCCTCATGCCGCGTGATGTGATCGAGCAGGAACTCGCGATAGCGTGAGAGCCGGAAGAACCAGTTGCGCTCCTCCACCCACTCCAGCATGCGCGTCGGGTGCAGGATGCATCTGCCATCCACGATCTCGGCGTCCTGCTTGAACGCCTCGCATCCCACGCAGTACCAGCCGTGATAGGGCTTCTCGTAGAAGTCGTCCGGATTGCGCTGGAAGATCCGTTCGATCAGCTCCCGGACGCCAGTCGTGTGCTCCGGCGCCGTGGTGCGGATGAACTGATCCCAGGAAATTCCGAGCCGGCACCACATGGCCTGAAAGCTCGCGGCAATCCGGTCGGCGAGCTGCTGCGGCGTGACGCCCTGTTCCACCGCGGTCTGCGCAACCTTCTGCCCGTGCTCGTCCATGCCGATGAGGAACCAGACGTCATCGCCGCGCAGCCGGTGATAGCGGGCGATCGCATCGGCGCCGATCTTCTCGAAGGCGTGCCCATGGTGCGGTTCGCCGTTCGCGTAGTCAATGGCCGTCGTGATGAAGAAGCGCGCCACCCTATGACTCGCGCGACGAATCGTCCGTGGGCTCGCCGCCCGAGCGGTGGCGCCGTCCGCCGCGCCGTCCGCGCCGTCGCGGTGCATGGCGCCGGCGAGTCTCACCGGTGGCGTGCTCCGGGGCCGGTTCGTCAGGAACCACGCGCGCGTGCGGGACGTCGTCCACTTCGAGAATGGTGTCCTCCGCCACATCGTCGGCGTCCGGCGCGTCCGGGGCTTCCTCATCAGCGGCCGTGTCCTCCACCGCGCGTTCCGCACCGAATGGACGGCGCCGCTCCAGCTCGCGCTTGAGATCCGCCAGCGGGACGATACGCGTCTCGCCTTCCGCCGTCCGCAGGGTCACGCAATCGCGAAAGATGTCGTTCAGCACCACCATCTCTTCGCCCACCGAGGTGATGAGCGTCCGCCCCTCCTTGGGAAAGCGCTTGCGACTCTGGACGTAGAACTCGTGCTCGTAGCGCAGGCAGCACATGAGCCGGCCGCACGCCCCGGAAATCTGCGAGGGGTTGAGCGACAGCCGCTGATCCTTGGCCACCTGCAGATTGACGGGGCGCAGTTCAGGCAGCCACGACGCCGAGCAGTACTCGCGGCCACAGCGCCCAATGCCGCTCAGCCGCTTGGCCTCGTCGCGCACGCCGATCTGCTTGAGCTCGATGCGCGTGCGAAACGCGGACGCCAGATCCCGCACCAGAGCGCGGAAGTCCACGCGCCGCTCGGCCGTGAAATACAGCGTGAGCTTCTTCCGATCCCACTGCCACTCCGCATCGGACACCTTCATGACGAGCCCGTGCGCCTTCACTCGCTCCATCGCGCGACGGCGCGCCTCCTCGTCCTGCGTGCGAAGCTCCGCCGCGCGGCGCTCCTCCTCCGGGGAAGCCCGGCGGAGCACGCGCCTGGCCGGCGGCGCGCTGCCGCACCCGTGCGAGCAACCCGTGCAGCGCCGCTCGGCGAGGTCGCCGACCGCATGCACGCGCCCGAGATCCTCACCGCGGTCGGCTTCGACGATCACCGGCGCCGCCGCGCGAAGCGGCTCGTCCCCGTCCCAGAGGAAGAATTCCTTGCGATTTCCCTTGAAGGCCACTTCGACCAGACTCGCCATTGTCACTCCGCGTACTGTCCCATCGCAAGAAACTTCCTGCGGCGGCGGCGCACCAGCTTTTCCGGTCGATGGCGCCGGAGCTCATCGAGGTTCCGGACCAGCGCCGTCTGCAGGAGCTGCGCGGCTGCCTCCTGATTGGAGTGCGCGCCACCAACGGGCTCCGGCACGATCTCGTCAATCACGTGCAGCTCGAGCAGATCCTGCGCGGTGATGCGCATGGCGCTCGCCGCGCGCTCCTTCATCTCCATGCTCTTGCCATCCTTCCACAGGATCGACGCGCACCCTTCCACCGAGATCACCGAATACACCGCGTTCTCGAGCATGAGCACGCGATCGGCGAGTCCCAGCGCCAGCGCGCCGCCCGAGCCGCCCTCACCGATCACCGTCGCGATAATGGGCACTTCCAGGCGGCTCATCTCGAACAGGTTCCGGGCGATCGCTTCCGACTGGCCACGCTCTTCAGCGCCGAGCCCCGCCCAGGCGCCGGTCGTGTCAATGAGCGTGAGCACGGGCACGTGGAACTTCTCCGCCAGTTTCATGAGCCGGAGCGACTTGCGGTAGCCCTCCGGATGCGGCATGCCGAAGTTGCGCCGCAGATTTTCCTTGGTGTCCCGCCCGCGCTGGTGTCCCACGAGCATCACGGTCTCGCCGTCCAGCCGCGCCCACCCGCCCACGATTGCGGCGTCCTCCCGATAGAGCCGGTCGCCGTGCAGTTCGATGAAATCGGTGAACGCCAGTTGAATGTAATCGAGTGTGAACGGCCGCTTCGGATTACGGGCTACCTGCACGCGCTGCCATGGCGTGAGATGCCGGTACACTTCCGCACGCAACTCGTCGAGCTTGCGCTCGAGCGGCGTGATTTCATCCTCCATGCTGAGCTGGCGCCGGCCGGCCGTCTTGCGCAGCTCGTCTATCTGCCGCTCCAGTTCCACAATGGGCTTCTCGAACTCCATGGTGCTGGATGAGGCCATGTCAGCTCCCGCGTACGAGGCGAACGCGCTCGCTTCCGAGCAGCGCGCGCAGGTCGTTGAGGGCGGAATTGGTTACCGCAATGCGCAAGCTGCGTGACCGCAGTCGTGCCGTGCCGCCCGTCGCATCCTGCCAGCACAGCTCGAGCGGCGAGGACCCCGCGTGCGCCGAAACGGTCTCGCGCACGTCATGCATCACGTCCGCGGAGATCTGCGCGCCCGCCGCCAGCTCGATCGAGACCGCCACGTTCCCCGTGGCACGCAGTTCCGCGAATGGTGTCACGGATTCGACGATGAATGTGGGAGTGTCCGCGTCCTGGTCGCGGCGCGAGTATCCACCCTTGAGCAGCACGGGGACATCCGCCCGGATCCGATCGGCCAGCAACGTCCAGGCTTCCGGGAAGACGAGCACGTCAGAAGATCCCGAAAAATCCTCGACTGTCAACCGGGCGAACTCGGCACCGCTGCGTTTGCTGATCTGGCGCCGGATGGCCGTGACCACCACGCCAAGGAGAATCGGCTGATCGGTCCAGTTGCCCAGTTGTGCCACGCGATGGGTCGCGAAGAGCTCCATCTCCGTGCGATAGGGCTCGAGCGGGTGCCCCGAGATGTAGAAGCCGAGCATCTCCTTCTCCTTCGCGAGCCGCTCGGTATCGGTCCACGGCTGCACGTTGGGCAGAGGACGCGGCGCATGCGCCTGGGTGGCGGCGTCACCCGGATCGCCGAACAGCGATCCCTGTCCGGTCGCGATCTCCTCCTGCCGGAGCGCTGCTTCCTGCAGCGTGCTGTCGAGCGCGGCGAGCAACTGCGCGCGGTGCGCCCCCAGCGAATCGAGCGCGCCCGACGCGATGAGCGCTTCCACCACGCGCTTGTTGCACGAGCGCAGGTCCACGCGATTGCAGAATTCGTGCAACGACGCGAAGGCGCCGTCACGCCGCGCCGCGAGGATGGCATCAATGGCCGTGCGTCCCACGTTGCGGATCGCGCCCAGCCCGAAGCGCATCCGGCGCTCTCCGACGACCGTGAACTTGTAGCCGGATTCGTTCACGTCGGGTGGGAGCACCTCGATGTCCATCTCCCGCGCTTCGTTGATGTATTTCACGACGGCGTCGGTGTCGCCGATTTCCGACGACAACAGGGCCGCCATGAATTCGGCGGGATGATGCGTCTTGAGCCAGGCCGTGTGATACGAGATCACCGAGTACGCCACGGAATGCGACTTGTTGAATCCGTAACGGCCGAACGTCTCGATCTGCGCGGCCAGATCCTCGATCACGCGGCGGTCATGGCCCCGTGCCACGCTCTTCTCGACGAATTTGCCGAGCTCCTCGCGAATCAGCTCCGCGTTCTTCTTCCCCACCGCCTTGCGCAGCACGTCGGCTTCGGCGAGCGAGATGCCCGCGAGCGTCTGCGCGATGCGCATGACCTGCTCCTGGTACGTGATGACGCCGTACGTGGAGGACAGGATCGGTTCCAGCTCGGGGAGCGCGTACGTCACCGGTTCCTCGCCGCGCTTGCGCCGGATGAACACCTTGTGCATCCCCGCGTCGAGCGGGCCGGGGCGCATGAGCGCGTTCGACGCGACCAGGTCATCGAACCGGTCGCAGCGCATGCTGCGCAACAGGTCGGTGGCGAGCGCCGATTCGAACTGGAAGACGCCCGCCGTGCGCCCCGCCCGCAGCGTACGGTAGGTCTCCGCGTCGTTCAGCGGCAGCGACTCGAGCGAGAGCGGCGTGCCGCGCTCGGCGATCATCGCCAGCGCATCATGAATCACCGTGAGCGTCGTGAGGCCCAGGAAATCCATCTTGAGCATCCCGGCCTTCTCGAGGTAGTTCATGTCGTACTGCGTGACGACCACCGATTCGTCATCGCCGCCGCCGGCGCCCCGGGTACTCTGCGTGCACACCGGCACGTAGTCATCCAGCGGTCCTGGCGCGATCACCACGCCGGCCGCATGGACGCCCGCATGGCGCGAGAGCCCTTCCAGCGCGATCGCGTAGTCGAGCAGTTGGCGATACCGCTCATCGGTGCGGTAGAGCTGCCTGACCTCCGCAATCTGCGTGGTGGCTTCCTTGACGGTGAGCGAGAAGTTGGGCTGGTTGGGAATGAGTTTGGCGAGCTGGTCGGTCTCCTGTGGCGTGAAGCCCAGTACGCGCCCCACGTCCTTGATCACGGCGCGCGACTTCATCGTGCCGAAGGTGATGATCTGCCCCACGGCGTCGCGCCCGTACTTCTGGCGCACGTAGTCAATCACTTCGCCGCGGCGCTCGAAACAGAAATCCACGTCGATGTCCGGCATGGACACGCGCTCGGGATTCAGGAACCGCTCGAAGAGGAGATCGAACTCCAGCGGACACACATCGGTGATGCGGAGCGCGTACGCCACGATGGAGCCGGCTGCCGATCCGCGTCCGGGTCCCACGGGGATGCCGCGCGCGCGCGCTGCGGCAATGAAATCCGCGACGATCAGGAAGTACCCCGCGTAGCCCGTCTTCGTGATGACGGCCAGCTCGTAGTCGACGCGCTCGCGCACTTCGTCCGACAGCGGATCGCCGTAGCGCTCGCGCGCACCCGCTTCCGCCAGTCGCACGAGCAGGGCGTTCTCGCTCTCGACGCCATCGGGCAGCGGGAACGATGGCACGTGATACGTCTTGTCGAGCTCGATGCAGACACTCTCCGCGATGCGCAGCGTGTTCTCCAGCACGTCGGGCCGGTCGGGGAAGTGCGCCCGGATCTCATCGGCGTTCTTGAAGTAGAGGCCGTTGTCGTAGCGCAGCCGGTCCTGCTCCGAGCGATCCTTGCCGAGCCCGATGCACAGCAGCACGTCATGGGCGTCGTGGTCCGTGCTGCGCAGGAAGTGCGCGTCGTTGGTGGCGACCACGGGCAGGTTCATCTCGTCGGCCAGCTTGAGCACCCGTGCATTCAGTCCTGACTGCAAACCGCCGGAGTCATGCGCCTGCACTTCCAGATAGTAGCGGTCCGGAAAGACGTTGGCGTACCAGGCCGCCACCGCCCGGGCTTCGTCGAAGCGCTCCTCCAGCAGGTGCGTCGCGATCTCCCCCGCCATGCAGGCAGACGACACGATGATCCCGTCGGCGTAGCGAGCCAGCAGCTCCCGATCCACGCGCGGCTTGGAGTAGAATCCCTCGGTATACGCGAGTGATGAGAGCTTCACCAGGTTGCGGTAGCCGGTGGCGTCCCTGGCGAGCAGCACGAGGTGGAAATAGGGTTTCCCGCCGCCGCGGGGCCGGCCGCGTTCGCGGCGGTCGCCCGGCGCGACGTACGCCTCCATGCCGATGATGGGTTTGAGACCGGATTTCCTGGCCCGTTCCTGGAACGCCCACGCAGCATGCAGATTCCCGTGGTCCGTGATGGCGAGCGCCGGCTGTTCGAACTCCAGCGCGCGATTGATGAGGTCATCAATCCGGTTCGCGCCGTCCAGAAGCGAATACTCGGAATGGCAGTGCAGATGAACGAAGGACATGAGCCTGGCGGAGGGTTGCTGCTAATAATATCCCATGGAGAAGACCCTGCCCATGCCGAGGGCGTGCCCGCGGGCGGGAGTGGCACGGCAGCGGTACCGGATGCACATTGTCTCACCCGCTTTCCTGTCTCGTTCGGACCCCTTTCCCCATACTCGGGATGACCCTTCGCAGTCCCTGGCTGGCAGGCACCCTGTGCTGTCTCATCGCCGCGTGCTCCAGCGATTCCGGTGGTCCCTCGCTGTCGCAATGCGGTCCCGCCACGCTGGCCATGTCCCGTTCGGGAAGCGCGGGCGTTCAAGGCGCACTCACGACGCTCACGCCGCTCAACGCCGTCACGGTGAACGCGCAGGAGCTCTCCGCATGCCTGTCGCTCGCCGCCGACTCCGGCACGTATGTCGTCATCCCGCAGTTCGCGACAGGTTCGGGTCCGGTGTCGCTGAACGGCATCTCCTATCAGCTCAGTGCCGGGAACGGCGCATCGGGACGCGTCCTGGGTGACATCGCCATGGGCGCTCATGCGGACGGAACGCGCCCCACCCCGCAGCAGCGGCTGGACGTGACGCTGCGCACGCGGGAGCACCGCCTCGCCGGCGAATCACCTGCCGCGCTCGCGCGCTTCAATGCGGATCGCGCCGGGGTGACGCGCGCCGCCGCGCTGCCCGCCGTGGGCAGCACGCGGACGTTCGACGTCCTCAACGATATCCACGGCAATTCATTCGTCGTGGATACCGCGGTGCTCCGGTTGATCGGGACGAACATCATGATCTACATGGACAAGAACGCGCCGCCGCCGCCGCAAGGCTTCACGGATGCCCAGCTCGCCGCGTTCTCCAACCTGTTCGATCACGAGTTGTACGGGATTGACGTGAACCTCTTCGGGCCGCCGTCCGACATCGATGGCAACGGGCACGTGATCGTGCTCTTCACGCCCACCGTCAACCGGCTGACGCCCGCCGCCGAGTGCAGCACGGCGGGGTACGTCTCGGGCTTCTTCTACGGCCTCGATCTGCTTCCGGATCAGCGCGGCTCGAACGCGGCAGAGATCTTCTATTCGCTGGTTCCCGATTCGGCGGGTACGTACAGTTGCTCGCACCCCATCAGCCAGGTGGACCGGACGACACCAGCCACGTTCATCCACGAATTCCAGCACATGATCTCGTGGAACCAGCATGTGATTCAGCGCGATGGCCAGGACGAGGCACTCTGGTTGAACGAGGGAATGAGTCACATTGCCGAGGAGATGGGCTCGCGCTATTTCGAGCACAAGTATCCTCCGCCACTTGACCGCACGAACCCCGCGCAGCTGTTCCCGGATTCCGCGGAAGGATTCATCATCGGAGACCTGTCCAACGCCTATCAGTATCTGCTCACGCCGGAGCAGTTTTCCATCACGCAATTTCTGCAGGGCGGCACTACGCAGGAGCGCGGCGGCGTCTGGCTCTTTCTGCGCTGGCTGGGCGATCTCAAGGACAGCACGATCTACACGAAGCTCGAGCAGACCAGCCTCACCGGCGTCGACAACCTGCAGACGCAGACCGGTGAGAGCCTGCCGCAACTGTTCGGCGATTTCTCCGTGGCGCTCTACGCGGACAGCCTGGTGGGCGTATCCCGCTCGGTCATTCCCGCACGCTGGCGATTCCAGTCCCGCAACCTGCGCGAGATCTTCCAGGCGTTATACAACGCCACGTCGGATAATCGCCCCGAGTTCCCGCGTCCATTTCCCATTCCGATGGGGACGCTGGCGCCGAATGGCACGCAGAGCTCGAGCATGGTTCCGGGAACCGAACAGTTCTACCGGTTGCAGTTGTCCAAAACGGGGTCGAACGTCGCATTGAAGTTCACGGATCCGGGCGGCAACGTGTTCACGAGCCAGCTCCTGGGTGCTCAGGTGAGCGTGTTCCGCTGTCCATCGCCGCAGGCATGCCAGTAGTCCGGTGCATGGGGCTGGCAGGTTGATCCGTTCAGGGTGCCGCGGCGTGCGTTCCGCCGCGGCGCGCGATATACTTGGGGGGAAATCACGGGGCGTTCCCATGAGACGACGTGCTGCCATGGTCGCGGTCGCGGCCAGCTTCGTTCCCCTGATGGGACTCAGTGCGCAGAGTGGCGGTACGCCACCCGTGGCCGTGCTCGAGCTCCCGGCGAGCACGCGTGCCCTCGCGCTGGGGAACAGCTTCGTCGCGGCGGGCACGGACGAGGCGGCCATCTTCTACAATCCGGCACAACTGGCGGTCATTCCGCACACCTCCGCGGGGCTGTCGGTGCAGCAGTGGTTCCTGTCATCCACGGTGGGAGCACTGGCCGCGGCGACGCGGCTCGCCGGCGGCACGGTGGCTGTCGGTTTGCAGGTGATTGACTGGGGGAGCTCGGAGCGCGCGTTCGGCGATCCGTCAACGCAGGGCGATGACGGGACCGGCGCGACGGTATCCGCCGGCGATTATGCCGCTTCGGTGGCGTACGCCCACGCGCTTGGCGGATTGCGCCTTGGCGCCACGGCCAAGTACGTGAACCAGCGCCTGGTGAACGAGAGCGGCGGCACGGGTGCGGTGGATGTGGGCGCGGCGTTCGATCTGCTGGGTGTGACCTTTGCCGCCGCGTTGCAGAACGTGGGCGGCTCCATCTCCCTGGCCGGCAACGAGACGCCACTGCCGCGCACCGTGCACGTGGGCGCCGCCGTGCCCGTGCACAACGTGGGGCCGGTGGACCTGCTCGCCACCGTGGAGGTCGCGCACGTGCGCGGCGGCGATACGCAGCCCGCTGGCGGACTCGAAGTGTCGTATCAGGCCACTTCCACCATCAGCTTCGTGGGACGTGTGGGCGGCCTCGCGCGACCGGTGGGGGCAGCCATTTCACCGGTGTCCTTTGGCGGCGGCCTGCGGGCGCATCACCTCGCCATTGACTACGCCTATGAGGGCTCGGCTGTCCTGGGTGCAACGCATCGCATAGGCGTGCGCTGGTGGAAGTAGCGCGCCCGGAATGAGGCGCGCCGCGCGCATCGCGCGCTGGACTCTCCTCGCTGTCCTGCTGCTGCTCGTCGCCTTCCTGGCATTCGTGCCGGTTGGACGCTATCTCGCGCGCGCCGCATGGGAGGAGGGCGGCATACTCGCGCGGCGCCGTCCCATCAGCACGCTGGCGACGTCACCATCCACCGACCCGCACACGCGCGCGAAGCTGCAGCTCGTGCTCGCCGCGCGCGCCTTCGCCGTGGACTCGGTGAAGCTGGACGCCAGGCAGAGCTTCACCACGTACACCGCGCTTCGCTCCGATACGCTCGTGCTGGTGGTATCGGCGGCGTATCGCGATCAGCTCAAGTTCTACACGTGGTGGTTCCCCATTGTGGGGAGCGTGCCGTACAAGGGGTACTTCCGGCCCGAGGATGCGCTGGCGGAAGCACGCGACCTGCAGCGGCGCGGCTACGATACCCTGGTGCGTCCCGCATCCGCGTTCAGCACGCTGGGGTGGTTCAACGATCCGCTGCTGTCGTCCACACTGGAACTGGATTCCGTGTCGCTCGCCAACACGGTGATCCACGAGCTCACGCACAACACCTTCTACGCGTCGGGCCAGGCGATATTCAATGAATCGTTCGCCAACTTCGTGGGCTCGCACGGTGCGACCTGGTTCTTCCGCACGGTCGGCGACAGCGCGCTGGTGCGCGTGAGTGAGGCGGACTGGGCACGTGAGCGGCTCATGGGCGATTTCTGGGCGCGCACGTATGACGCGCTGGATTCCGCCTTCACGGCGCACCCGGACAGTCGTGCGGCGCGGCTCGCGGCGCGCGACACGGTGTTCGCGCGTGCCCGCGACCGGTTCGCCCACGATGTGGCGCCGCTGCTGCCGGGCTACCGCCCGGGCATGACGCTGGCGCTTCACCTCGATAACGCCACTGTGCTGTCCCGCCGCATCTACCGCACGGGACTCGATCTGTTCGATGGCGTGCTGGCGCGCGAGGGGGACCGGCTGCCCGATGCGGTGCAGCGGATCATCGCGCTGGCGAAGTCGAAGCCTGATGCGCCATACGCCGCGGTGCGCGCCTGGCTCAGGTCAGCTCCCGCCGAAACGGCCGCGCAGTAGCGCGCGCAGATCAATGGGCTCCCCACGGAGGCCGGGCGCCGCGGCGCCCGGCGCCAGATCGGGGACCGCGACCATCCGTTGCGTATACGCGCGGACTCGTTCGTCGAGGAAGCGCGAGATCTGATTGATGGCGTAGCCACTGCCGCCGCGCGCGCCGTACGCATCGAGCGGATGCACGAGGAACAGGGCGTCACGGGCACGCGTCATGGCCACGTACATGAGGCGCCGCTCTTCATCGGTGTCGTCGTCCGAGCGCAGCGCGCGGGAGGACGGGAACCACCCATCCACGGCCCAGATGACGAACACCGCGTCCCATTCGCGACCCTTGGCGCTGTGCGCCGTGCTGAGAATGAGCGCGTCGCTCTCGGGATCGGCGGCGCCCGCGAGATCCTGCGTCCCTGACGGCGGATCGAGGGCGAGCTCGGCCAGAAACGCGGACCGGTTGGGAAACTGGCCGGCGATCGTCTGGAGCTGATCGAGATCCGCGAGGCGTGGTTCCGCGCGATCGTAGCGCTCACGCAGGATCGCGTCGTACATGGTGCGGAGAAGCGCGATCTCCTCGCTCACGGGGCGCGGCCCGTGTCCGCCGGGTACGGCAAGCCGATCGAGGAGCCCGACGAGGGCCGCGTGCGCCGCACGCGCGGCGCGGGGCGGCGTGAAGGACGCGAAGGCGCGCGGATCCCACGAGCGCTCGGCGAGCAGTTCCACGGCCGCGCGCGCCGTGACGTCGCCAATGCCTGGCAGGAGGTGCAGGACGCGATACCAGCTCACATCGTCGCGCGGATTCTCGAGGATGCGGAGAAACGCCAGCACATCCTTCACGTGGGCCGCTTCGAGGAACTTGAGGCCGCCCCATTTCTCGAAGGGAATCTTGCGGTTGGTGAGCTCGATCTCGAGATCGGCGGACATGTAGCCCGCGCGGAAGAGCACCGCCATCTCGCGCAGCGGCGTGCCCTGCTCGTGCAGTTCCAGGATGCGATCCACGACGAACATCGTCTGTTCGTGCTCGTCGCGCGCGGCCACGAGCGCCGGCAGATCGCCACCACCGCGCGTGGTGAAGAGCTTCTTGCGATAGCGCTGGCGCGCGTGCTCGATGAGCGCATTGCTCACATCGAGGATGGGCTGGGTGGAGCGATAGTTCTGTTCGAGCGTGACACGCGTGGCGCCCGCGAACTGCTCGGGGAAATCGAGGATGTTGCGCACCGTGGCGCCGCGGAACGAGTAGATGCTCTGCGCGTCGTCGCCCACCACGGTGATGTTGCGATGCGTCCGGCAGAGCCCGCGGAGAATGCGGGCCTGGAGCAGGTTCGTGTCCTGATACTCGTCAACCAGCACGTGATCGTAGAGCGCGGCAATGCGCGTACCCAGGTCGCCGGGCGCTTCCAGCATGGCGGCCCAGAAGAGCAGCAGATCATCGTAATCCACCAGGTTGCGCCGTTCCTTGCGGGCCGTGTAGTCCGCAAAGACCCGGGTGATGTCATCGGCATGCTCTTCGAACTGCGGGAACTCGTCGCGGAGAATGTCGCGGATGGCGATCTCCGTGTTCACGTGGCGCGAATAGACGTGGTGCAGCGTTTCCTTGCGCGGGAAGCGCGACTTGCGCTGGCCAAAGCCGAGCTCGGCGCGCGAGATGCCCATGAGGTCCACGGCATCGCCCTGGTCCAGGATCGTGAACGCCGGCGCGAGCCCTGCCTTGGCCCCGTGGCTGCGCAGCAGGCGGTGCGCGGTGGCGTGAAAGGTCCCGCCATGCACGCGCGCGCCCCGGCTGCCGGTGAGCGCTTCGACGCGGCGCAGCATCTCCTGCGCGGCGCGGCGCGTGAAGGTGAGCAGCAGAATGCGTTGTGGCGCCACACCGCGATCTATGAGATGCGCCACGCGGTGCACCAGCGTGCGCGTCTTGCCCGTACCCGCACCCGCGATGATGAGCAGCGGCCCGTCGCCATGTGTCACGGCGGCGTGCTGGGCGGGGTTGAGCTCGTGCGAAGCAGCGGACATGCAGCGGGGCGAGGAGACGCGGAATGCGGATTTGTCGCAGCGGGTGTGTGCGTGTAAATCTACGTTCCGCGCGGCGTGGCGCATAACCGGAAGCTGGAGGCCCGTCATGATTGCATTGCAGCGTGTGACCCTCGAAGGGCATGGAGTGCGACTGGAGCCGCTGGTGCCGGGGCATGGTGATGCGCTGGCGGCGGCGGCGTCGGACGGGCGGCTGTGGGAGCTGTGGTTCACCTCCGTGCCGACGGTGCAGGAGGTGCCGGCGTACATCGCCCTCGCGCTCGCGGGCGAGCGCGAGGGCAGCATGCTGCCCTGGGCGGTGCGCGAACTGGGCACGGGGACCATAGTGGGTACCACGCGCTATCACGACGTGGCGGCTGTGGTTCACCGTGTGGAGATCGGCTACACCTGGTACGCCGCGCGCTGGCAGCGCAGCCACGTCAACAGCGCGTGCAAGCTGCTCCTGCTCGCGCACGCATTCGACGATCTGCACTGCCGCGTGGTGGCGCTGCGGACCGACAGCTTCAACTTCGCGTCGCAGCGCGCCATCGAAGGACTGGGGGCGCACAAGGATGGTGTGATCCGGCGGCATCAGCTTCGTCGCGACGGCACGGTGCGGGACAGCGTATTCTACAGCATCCTGGCGGAGGAGTGGCCGGACGTGCGGCGCCATCTCGAACTGCGGCTGGCGCGGCATCGGACGCGCTGAGTCTCGCGCCGGCCGGTATCGCGATGGAGCATCGCCAGCTTCCGGGCCCATGGGGTCACTGACCACGATCGCGCGCGCACTCTGTCGTGATACGGCCGCGATGCACTTCGCGTCGCCGGTGGCGTACGTGTATCGCCCGCTGGAGTACGCGTGGGAGCCGCACCGCATCTACCTGGAGCGCTACGGCACGGCGCGGAACGGCGTACTGCTCGTCGGGATGAATCCCGGGCCGTTCGGCATGTCGCAGACCGGCGTGCCCTTCGGTGAAGTGGGCATGGTCCGCGACTGGCTCCGGATCACGGGACGCGTGACCCGGCCCGTGCGCGAGCACCCCGGGCGCCCGGTGCAGGGATTCGCCTGCACGCGAAGCGAGGTGAGCGGCGCGCGATTGTGGGGGTGGGCACGCGCACGGTTCGGCGCGCCCGAGCGGTTCTTCGCGCGCTTCTTCGTGTGGAACTACTGTCCGCTCGTGTTCCTCGAAGCGAGCGGGAGAAACCGGACGCCGGACAAACTGGCGGCCGCCGAGCGCTCGGTGCTGTTCGCCGCATGCGACCGGGCACTGGGGCGCGTGATCGACCTGTTGTCACCGCGCGTGATTGTCGGACTCGGCCGCTTTGCCGAGTCGCGCGTGCAGGCCGTGACGCACGGGCGCGACGGGATCGTCGTGGGCGGGATACTGCATCCGAGTCCGGCGAATCCGCGGGCGAACGCGGACTGGGCGGGGGAGGCGGAGCGGGGGTTGGCGGGGCTGGGGGTGTTCGTCGTCGATGAATAAATCGAGCGCGTCCTGACAGGACTCGGGGCCGACAGGAATCAGCGATTCTGATGTTGCAGCAGGCGCGTGTTTCGAATCATCGGGAGTCGAGCTTCCCGTTTCCCTCTCGTGATCGCTAGAACAGCCCCACTTTCCCTTTCACGGACGCGATCAGCTTTGCGGGGTCATAGCCCACGCCCTGCTTGAACACCATCGCCACGTTGCGCACGTCGGCGATGGTGACCGCGGGGTTGCCGTCGATCACCACGAGATCCGCCTGCTTGCCCGCGGCGATGGAACCGGTGCTGTCGGCCCGCCCCAGGTACGTGGCGCCGTTCAGCGTGCAGATCCTGATCGCTTCGAGCGGCGTGAAGCCGCTGCCCACGAGGAGCTCCAATTCGCGCTGGTCGGAGTAGCCCGGGATCACGCCGCCCGCGCCAGTGGGATCGGTGCCCGCCAGCAGCAGCCCGCCCGCGTGCACGAACGCCACTTCCATGGCACGCTCCTTCGCGAAGAGCGTGGCGAACACGGATTGCGTGTTGCGCTGTACGCGTGCGTGGAACTGCTCGAACTGCTGCCGGAGGATGGGATCCAGGACGTCCAGCCCGGGCGGCATTGGCTGGCCCGGCGTGAACGTCTCGAATACCGTGAGCGTGGACGTGAGCGCCACGTGATGCGCCACGAGGTCGTGCACCAGCGCTCTGAAGCGCGCGTCGCTGCTGTCGAGCGCGGCGACGGCCATCATGCCGGTGTTCTGCCCCGGGCAGACGTCCGGCTTCTTGTCGCTCACGAAGTCGGTGGCGACGAAGAAGCCATGTTCCAGGTCGTCAATTCCCGCGGCAGCGGCTTCGTGATAGGTGACGGAGCAGAGATGACCCGTGATCCGGAGGCCGCGCTTGTGCGCTTCCTCCACCGCGGCGCGGAGCTCCGCGCGCGTGATGTTCATGTACGCCTTGAACGACGTGGCGCCCGCGTCCGCCCAGAAGTTCACCATGCGGCGCGCGTCGGCCGCGTTCTTCAGCTCGTACATCTGTCCGATGTCGAGACCGGGGCCCTGCAGGTAGGGCGCAGTGGCATCGATCCAGGGGCCGGGCTTCTCGCCGCGCGCGATGGCGCGGGCGATGTTGATCTCGCCGTAGCCGTTCACGTTTCCGGCCGTGCGCATGGACGTGACGCCGCCCGCGAGGTAGAGCCGCGTGAAACTCTCGGAGAGATTGCCGTACACGCCGGGGCCGGTCGGATAGTAGAGGTGCTCGTGCATCATGACGAGCCCCGGGATGACCGACTTGCCGGTGAGATCGAGGACCTGCGCCCCGGCCGGCGGCGGCGTGGAGGCCGCGTCGCCCAGCACGGCGATGCGGCCATCGCGGATGATGAGCGTCTGATTCTCGCGCGGCGGCGCGCCGGTGCCATCGATCACCCGAACGTGCGTGAGGGCAACGATCGGCGTGTCCACCGCCACATACTGGCGCACGTTGGCCGACAGCACGGGGCGCTGTGCGGCGGCTGGTGCGGCGCGCGCGATGCAGGCGGCGGCAAGCGCTGCGCCGCGCGCGACACGGAAAATTCGTGAATGTATTCGCGGTTGCATGGCGCCAACCTTACCGCAAATCAGGCCGCGCGTCCATGTGGTGCATCGCGGCGCTGCGCCGGAGATGGCGCGGGAGCGCTGCCTGCGCCAGACGATCACGTCCCGAGGTGCTTCTTCAGAAACGCCACCGTCCGTGGCCACGCATCCTTCGCCGCCGCGAGATTCGCCGCCTCCTCCGCCGGATCGCGCTGCGCCTTGGGGTCGTCCTGCGCACGCATGAAACCATGCACCGCGCCCGCGTAGTTCTTCCCGAAATAGTCCTTGTGCTGCGCGTGCATGGCCGAGTCCACGGCCGGCATGGCGGAGCCGATGCGGGCATCCTTGGCTCCGCTCAGCAGCATCACCGGTGCCTTGATCTTCGCGAGCGAGTCCGCGATCGGCGTTCCGCCATTCATGTATGGGAGGCCATAGAACGCGACGCCGCCCGAGAAGCCGGGCAGTCCGCCGTTCACCGCGTAGATCCACGTCGTGGATCCGCCCCAGCAGAAGCCGATGACGCCGTAGCGTTGTGCGGCTGACGGCTGGGACATGGCATAGCGGGCCGCGGCGGTAATGCCCGTGGCGCGTTCGGCGGGGCTCACGCCGCGAATGAGCTTCACCGCCGAATCGGCCTTCAGCTCGTCCGCGGTGGGGCCGCCGCGCACGCGCGAGAGCAGATCCGGCGCGATGGCAATGAAGCCGTCCGCCGCGACCTGGTCCGCCACGCCGCGCACCCACGTGGACAGGCCGAAGATCTCGTGCACCACCACGACCACCGGCGTGTGCGGGCGCGACGTGGCCGGATAGACGATCCAGGCCATGAGCGAGTCTGCGGAGCCGGGCTCCCAGGCGATCTTCACCCACTCGGCGTGGCGAGGGCTGGCGGCGATGCGCGCCGCGGCGGTGCTCGCGCTGGGCGGCAGGCCGGGAACGCCCTGCGGGTCCGCGCGGCGCGTGACGAGTGGCGCGGCCATCTCGCCCGCCGACATCATCGCCACGTGATCGTCCATTGCGGCTGCGGCCCGGGCGGGAACGCGGCGTTGCAGCGTGCAGGCGCTCGCGGCGAGCATGGCGGCGAAGGCGGCGACGGTGGCGCGACGAGCGGGCAGGGCACTCATGGTGTGCTCCGAAGGTAGGGGGACGAAAATGACATCGCGTCCGTCGGTATGCCAGCGTGGCTACAAGATGCGCAGCGAGTCCGTTTCGGTCGAGAGCGCATCGAGAAAGCGCTGCATTTCCTGCACGCGATGCTGAGCCTCGCGCTTCGCCGTAGCCGACTGCAGTCGCGCCGGCATCTCGAGCATGTTCTGCCGGATCACCGCCACGGCGTGCGGCAAGTCGGGCGTGAACTTCTCCCGCGTGGTGAGCGACAGGATGCGCGCGATGTCAATCGCGCCGAGGAAGTCGAGGATGTCGGCGTCGCGGAAGAGTACGGCCACGGTCAGCGTGTCCGGCGGGCGATAGTACTGGTGATGGTCGATGATCTCCTTCACGAGCGCGGCCTTTTCCATGGGGAAGCCGGCGTCGCGAAGCACGCTGTCCACGAGCTGCACCGAGCGGTCGCCATGATCCACGCCGGGAAGCGCGTAGGGCGGAATGCCGCCCATGTCGTGCAGATACGCCGCGGCGTAGAGCGCATCGTCGTCCACGGTCACGCCTTCGGCCTGTGCCAACATGAGCGTGGTCTCGTAATCGCGCCGCGCGTGCGCCGGCCCCCACGCCGTGTGCTGCAGATGCGCCTCGGCAAAGGCGCGCACGGCGGTGCGCCAGCCCGGCGCGCCGTGACTGGCGCCGTGAGTCACGGCGCGCGCGGACGACGCGGACGTCACGAGCGCGGCACTGAGGAGGGCGAGCAGCGGCAGCAGAGCGGCGCGGCGGCGCGCCGCGGGCCGGACGTCAGGCATGGGGTGCTCGGGAGTGAGGGTACGCGGGGGAGGATTCAGGCCTGGGCGGAGGAGCGAGATCCGGTGCGGGAACGCCGAGCGCTGCGGGAGGTGTGGACTCCGGAACCTCGGCGAGCGCACGGGAGCGTCTCCAGAGCCACAGCGCGAACAGCGCGAGGGGCGGTACGGCAATCAGGAGCGCCGCAGGCAGCACGTGCGCCGAGGCGACGTAGGTCTGCCTGCCGGCTTCCATCACCGTGATGCTGATCCCGTGGTCCCCGAGCGAGGCGTTGACGCTGCTGGGATGAGCGCCGCTGGAGGTGGCCCGGAGGACCGCGAGCGCGGCGGGCGTGAGCGTGACGGCGGCCAGTCCTGCCCAGTAGGCACCCCAGGCCGCGAAGAGATTGGCGGGTCGCCAGTGCGACAATGTGAGCATCGTGAGGTCCTCCCGGCAGAAGAATACACGGCGGGCCGCGCTGGTTCGCAATGGCCGCTGCCCGGTATCGCGCGCCCGCAGGGACCGCCGCATCCCTTGACGGATTGAAACGATCGTTTTATACACCCGTTTGAACAAGAACGCCGGGAGTGCCCGGCGCCGCTCCGGAGCCCTCGCATGCGTCGCAAGCTGACCATCCTCCTTGGCCTCGCCGTGATCGCCGTCGTCGCCGTGATCGCGTATCTCTTCACGCGCGGGCCCGGCGCGCTCGTCCTCACCGGGATCGTCACCACCAACGACGTGATCGTGAGTCCGCAGGTGAGCGGCCAGGTGAGCCGCCTCCTGGTAGCGGAGGGCGACTCGGTGACGCAGAATCAGTTGCTCGCCGTGCTCGCGCCGGACGAGCTGCAGGCCGACCAGACCTATTACGCGCATAGCGCGCGGGCCGTGGCTTCCGAGGTGCAGGAGTCGGAGGCCGATCTGCGCTATCAGGAAACGCAGGCCGCCCAGCAGCTGCGACAGGCGCAGGCGACGCTGGCCGCGGCGATCGCGCAGGCCGCGCAGGATTCCGCCAGCATGGTGAACGCGCGGCGCGTGTACGAGCGCTACGTACCGCTGCTGCGCGCCGGCGC